>Ga0256827_10000528_pt1 | contig 23684 bp, 22 predicted proteins | sample CV84metaG_FD_185977 | JGI IMG/M metagenome (GOLD analysis project Ga0256827, IMG submission 185977) | Hydrothermal vent microbial communities from East Pacific Rise, Pacific Ocean - CV84 | ecosystem: Environmental > Aquatic > Marine > Hydrothermal vents | place: Pacific Ocean: East Pacific Rise...
ACAACAAAAACTCAGCATTTACAGTTGTAGATGATGACACAGCATCTCTACATGTAGGCTTTGGTTTAGAGTATGAACCAGACTCATTAAATGGCTTAGGATTTAGAATTGCTTATGAGGGTGATGCGTACACTTATGAAGTAGTTAGACCTGGCTCAGATAAAGAGTACGATGTTGGTCTTGGACAGTTATATTTTGGTGTTCAGTATAGATTTTAAAGTTTGTCATTCAAATTTTGTCATTATTGACTAGATTCCGGGTCTAGCCCGGAATGACGATAGTTTGTCATTCTGAACTTGATTCAGAATCTAACAACTTTGTCATTCTGAACTTGATTCAGAATCTAACCTACAAAACCTTAGGTTTATTGTTTCTCAAATAAAATAAGACAGCTTTGATGATGTCATCATCATCTTTGGAGTCTGATTTTATACTCTCTTTTGCCTCATTAGAATATGTAAAAGTTATATTTTGCCCATAATTTGAAACACTCTTTATCTTCTTATTAAGACTTAAAAGCTTTATAACCATTAGTTCAAAAAACTGTTTAGTCTCTTTATCTAAATCACCAAATCTATCTATAACTTCCTCTTCAATCTCATAAATATCGACCGCTTTTTCACAAGCTGAAAGTCGTCTATAAATATCAAGACGGAGTCTATCTTCTTTTACAATTTCATCCGATATATACGCACTTATTGTAAGTTTTATATCTACTTTTTGACGCTGTACTTCCATAGTGTTTGAGAGTATTTTTATGGCATCTTCTAACATTCTAAGATAAAGTGAATAACCAATATTTTTAATATGTCCACTTTGGGCATCTCCAACTAAGTTACCACCACCGCGAATCTCTAAATCATGATATGCTAAAACAGAACCTGAGCCTAAAAATGAGTTAGATTCTAATGCTAAAAGTCTTTTCTTAGCTTCATCAGTTAGCATCTCTTTATCTTGAACTATAAAGTAGGCAAAACCCTCAACATGACCACGACCAACACGACCACGAAGCTGATGCAGGTCTGCTATTCCGAATCTATCTGCACCATCTACAAGTATCGTATTTACCTTAGGCATGTGAATACCAGACTCAATAATACTTGTAGCTATCATTAAGTCATACTCTCCAGCTTCAAACTTTAGTAACTCTTTTTCAGTTTGTACTGCTGATATTTTTGAGTGGAGCATAACTACTCGTAAATCTGGTAAAAGTGCTTTTAACTCACCTAGTTTTATAGGCATATGGTCTATGGAGTTATGAACATAAAATACTTGTCCACCACGACGAAGTTCTCGCAAAATTACCTCTTTTATGAGCTTTTCTTCATACTCTTTTACAAAAGTTCTAACACCTTGACGCTCACTTGGTGGAGTTAAAAGCTGACTCATAGTTTTAATAGAACTCATCGCTTGATTAAGTGAGCGAGGTATTGGAGTTGCTGACATTGAGAGTAAGTGAACATTATGGTAAAGCTCTTTTATTTTCTCTTTTTGCTTCACACCAAATTTGTGTTCCTCATCAATTATAACTACACCAAGATTTTTAAAATCAAGTCCAAAAAGTGCATGAGTTCCAACTACACAGTCAATCTCTCCAGATGCTAAACCTTTGATAATGTTATTTTTATCTTTAGTACTCACAAATCTATCTAGTTTTGCATAACGAAGCCCAAGCCCTGCAAATCTATCATCAAGTGAATGCCAATGTTGAGCTGAAAGAAGTGTTGTTGGGACTATAAAAGCTGACTGGTAGCCTGATTTTTTTGCAGCATAGATTGTGTTCATTGCAACTTCTGTTTTACCAAAACCAACATCACCACTTAAAAGTCTATCCATAATATTTCCAGAACTCATTTGTTCTAATATCTCATCAATAGCCTTAGTTTGATCATCAGTATATTCAAAACCAGAAAGTGCTTGAAACTCTTTTTTATCTTGATTATTCAAATCAATTTTAGGTGATTTTATCAACGCCCTTGCTGCTGCAGTATTTACAATCTGACCAGCAATCTCCATAAGGCGTTTCTTAACCTTATCTTTTAGTTTTCCAAAACTACCCTTACCTAATCTATCTAAAATAGGGGTAGAACCACCACTAGCGATGTAGCGGTCAATAAAATCTAAGTTCTCTACTGGAAGTAAAATCTTATCATCACCAACATACTTAATAACTATAAAATCTTTTACACCACCAAGTATTTCAGTTTGTTCTATCCCCTCAAATATACCAACACCATAATCTTCATGGACTACATAATCACCATTTTTTAAATCATCTAAAAGTATTGCAGATTTTCTTCTTCGTCTTATTTTATCTGGTTTATTTAGACTTATTACAAGTTCATTATCACTTAAAATATTTAAAATATATGGTGCATAAACTTGAGTAATATCTTTGAGTTCAAAAAGTGAGAACTGTTTCATTACTGCTTCATTTGCCGCAATAATAGTTATCTTTTTCTTTTTGTGTACACTTAATAATGCTTTTACATCTGCTACGACTAACTCTTTAAAATCATCAGCTTCATCTAAAATTTCAAGATTGAAAAACTCCCTACTTAGTGTTGGATTATTTAAAGCATATGCATCTACAAGTAAGGCATCTAAATTGCGAACAAGCTTTACATTTTTATTTTCTAAAAAATTCTCAGCTAAATCTCCAAGATACCAAAGACCAAGTGATGCTACATCTTTTACAAGTGAATCATACTTTGAAGCCTCTATCTCTACATGTAAAGAATTAAACTCATCTTCACTAAGAGAATAAAAAGCAGGAGTTATACAGATACTATCAAGTTCTTCTTTTTGTGTCCGTTGAGATTCTAGTTCAAAGTGTTTTATCTGTTCTATCTCATCATCAAAAAGTGAGATTCTTATTGGCATATCTGAAGATGGAGGATAGATATCTATAATATCTCCACGAAAAGAGACTTCGCCCTCTACTTGAATTATATCTACAAAAGTATAACCCCAAAAAAGCATCTTTTCTTTGAACTCTTGAACTTTTATAGTGCCACCAAACTCTATGCGCAATTCTTGGAGTAAATTTTCTTTTGGTAGATTAAAAAGTAGTGTTTTTAATGGAGCAATAACTAGTGGTTTTTTCTTAGCCTTATAATACTCTTTTAACTTAGATAAGAGTTGATGAAGTTCCTCTTTAAAAACACGCAAATCATCACCAAAACTTGGACGAAAATCTGGAAAAACAACAACATCTTGTTTAAAGAATTTTGCAACACTCTGCAACTCTAAAGCCTCTTTAGAGTCTTCACAAATCAAAACTTCAAGGTTTTGTTTTTTTGCTAACTTAAAATGTTTAAATAATATATTTTGAGAAATTATTTTGCCTCTGGATTTATTTGAGATATTACCTCAGCTTTTGGTGCAGATTTCACATCTTTTACAACACTACTACCCTCAAAAATACCTTTTGCTTCTATAACTAATTCTGTAGATTCAATAGTTCCATTTACGCGACCATGTGCTTTTATTTCAACTCTAGAAGCATTTACAGAACCCTCAATATAACCTTGAACAACAAGTCTCTTTGTACTTACATCACCTTTAATATGTCCATTTTTACCAATATTTACTTCTTTGTTAGAGTGAATGATTCCCTCAAAAACACCATCTACATATAGGTTACAAGCAAGATTCATTTCGCCTTTGATTGTCGAGCCAGCTGTGATGATGGTAGTGTTTGCGTCGGGTTTGCTACTCTGATGTGAGCTGTCGCTGTTATTAAAGATTGCCATGGTATTTTCTTTTCCTTCTCAAATATATCTTTATAGTTTGTAACATTCCATTTTACAAATTCATAAGGATTTACTGCTCGTTGCAGAAATCTTATTTCATAGTGCAGATGTGGTCCAGAACTCATTCCAGAGTTTCCAGTATAGGCGATTAGATCACCTTTTTTTACAAATTTTCCAGATTTTATCACAATTTTGTTTAAATGTCCGAAGTATGCACGAAAACCATAATTATGTTGAAGTATTACAAGATTTCCAAAGCCACTTCTTTTATGAAAGCCTGCCCATTCAACTATGCCATCTGCAGTCGCATATACTGGGGTATTCATCTTTGCTTTCATATCTAGCCCACGATGAAACTCCCGTCTATGTAGAGTTGGGTGAGTTCTATAACCAAACTTACTTGTAACACCTTTATACTCAATTGGTGAGCCAGATGGTATAAACTGCATAAGTGTAGCCATATGCTCAGAGTTAAGTTTTGTAGCACTTACCCTCTCTTGCAAAGACATATCTGAAACTGGTGTCATACCAATCATAGTTTCAATCTCAGATAATGAATCAGACACTTCAGACAACTCATTTTTTTTATCAATCAGAGCTAACTCTGTTTTTTTCATTTTTTCATCAAGTTCTTGATTTTTTTGCTTTATCATTAAATAAGCATTTTGAACCTCTTTACGCTTATCTTCTATGGAATCCACAGAGGAGTTTAAGTATAAAATTGTGCCAACAGCACTAAGTGCTATAAAACCTAAAAAAGCAATAACATAAAGTACTGCTTTTTTCATAATTTGATGTAAATTAAACTGTCTTACACCATTATCATCATTGATGGTGATTGTAAAATGATTATTCATTATACTCTTTCAAAAATGCCTCTACTACGGAAAATGAGCCAAATACAAGATAATTATTGTTGGCTTTTATCTCTTTAAATTTTGTATATTTTATATCTAAATTATCTAATACTTTTTTCATATTTTCTTCAGATTCTATTCTTTTGTCATCTACATCTATAAGCTCTACATGTAGAGCTATTGGTTTTAAAATATGAAGTATTTTACTATAATCTTTATCTTTATAACTATTGTAAATTATAACATATTTCTGTTCACTTAAGGCACTTACAATACTTCTTGCTGCTAAAGTATTATGCCCAACATCAACTATAATATTATTTGCTATTTTAGATAATCTGCCAAAAAGTCTAGCATTTTCAAAATCAGAAATCTTATAACTTATTTTTAAAAATTTCAAAGCAGCTATTGCGAGTGCTAGATTTTGTTCTAAAAACTTTACAAGCTTTAACTCTTTTGAAATTTGCTTTATCTTTATTTCATCATTATTATCTAGTAAATCCTGCATTTTATAATATTTTTCACTTTTTGATTTTGCAATATCATAAACTTCATCTTTTTGTTTTGCAAGTATTGCAAATTTATCAATGGAGTTTAGTTTTGTTGTAGCAATCTCTTTTAAAGTGTTTCCTAAAAAAGCCTCATGATCTTTTGCAATTGGAGTTACAATTGTTAATATTTTAGAAAAAACAGCGCTAGCATCATGCTCACCACCAAGTCCAGCTTCTAAAACAACATAATCACAATCTTTAAAAATAACAATTGCTAAAAATGTAGTATATTCAAAATATGAAAGAGCATCGCTTTGTTCTACTTCTAAAAGCTTTTGCAATTGCTCATGAGCATCTTCTAACACTTCATTACTAACATTAGAACCATCTAGCCAAATTCGCTCGTTAAACTCTAAAATATGTGGAGATGTATAATGACCTACATTAAAGCCAATATTAAAAAGTGCTTGGGCTAAAAAACGCCCAGTAGTACCCTTAGCATTTGTACCAATAATATGTATGATTTTTGGAATTTTTAGTGATGATTTTATAGACTCATATACTCGAGGCATACGAGTATAGTCTATCTCATCGTAGTATAAAGGTTTTGCATCTAAAAACTGTTTTAACATTTTATTATTTATATGCTACTTGATTTCTACCATCTTTTTTTGCTTTGTACAGGTATTCATCTGCTGAATTAATTACATTTTGTAAAGATGTATGTTTTTTTCTTTCACTAACACCACAAGAAACCGTAACTTCTATTCGTTTTCCCTTATACATAAAACGAGATTTTTGTACTTTTTTTCTTACTTTTTCTGCAAAAATAACGCCACCTTTAGTATCTGTTTCACTTAGCAGTGCCATAAACTCTTCACCACCAAAACGACCAACAACATCTACACTTCTTGCTTCAAATTTTAGTATTTTTGCAAATGCCGCAAGTACTGCATCACCAGCATCATGCCCATAAGTATCATTTACATTTTTGAAAAAATCAAGGTCAAACATTATTAGGCTAAAGTTATGTCCATATCTTTCAAACTCAGCCTCTTTAACACCTAAGTATTCATCTAGTGCTCGTTTATTGTAAAGTTTTGTTAAAAAATCTTCTTTAGATTCCTCTTTTGATTTTGCTAACTCTTTTTCAAGTTTATCAATCTTTATTCCAAGTAGTTTAACCTCAGATGAGTGTGTTTGCAAATCTTTTGTAAGGGCTTGAGTATTTTCCTCTAAAGCCAAAGCAATTGTATATAATTTTTTATGTGCTAGTTTAAAGTTTGTAGTTGGTTCTTCATTAAATGCTTCTAGCTCTGATTTTATACTTTGAATTTCTGCAGTAGATTTATCTGAACTTTCAATCATGTCAATAAGTCTAAGAGACAACTTATCTAACACACCATCAAGAGATTCTATCATCTCTTTTACACTCTCTTTATCTAGTGCTATTCTTAAAGAAATTGCAGATTTTATCTCTGATTCTATACTATTGCTTTCTAAAAGTGTTGGATTTGTTTTTATTTTTTTACTTATATTTGCAATCTTATCATTTACGCTTGAGGCAATAGATGGCACAAGTGAAGATACAAGAAGTGAAGCAATAGATGAGAGTTCCATCTCTTGAACTAATTTAGTATTATCATTAGAAATTTTTAAATTTTCTATGCTTTTTTGTAAATCTTTAGTATCAATACTACCCATACTCTTTAATTTATCTAAAAAAGTATCATCATAATTTGTTAAAAAATTAACCCATAGTTGTCTATATTGATCTATCTCTGCTGCTGAGACATCACGGCTTAGTAGGTCTAAACTTTTTATTGCTAACTCTGATGCTTGTTTATTGTGAAGCACCTCTACTACTTGAAGTACTCTTCTTGTAAAAATAGTTTGAGAATCTAAAAGTGTAGAACAATGTGAACTTTTAGTTCTATTTAATTTTGATATTAAAAACCTTGTTAATTCTGACATGGTTTTAATATTATAGTTTTTTAACTCTTTTTGAAATTCTGTGTTGAGTGTAGCTTTAAACTTGGTTATATGAGAACAATCTTCAGTATTTATACCTGCTTTTTTTGCTTCTTTACAAAATGCTTCCCCATAAAAATCTGGTGTTAAAAGTTTACCTTCTAACGCTAAACGCTTAGTAGCTTTTTTTATAATACCTTGAATTGTCATCATTTTTCCCTTTTATTTTTCTGCTCTAGCGCCTTCTGCCGAGACTTGCGCTATAAATGAACGAATAGCTTTTTCAACTGAAAAGCCTATTGCTTCAAATCTTTGTTGATCTGAAATTACTGCATTTGGAGAGATTTCAAAATCGTAATTACCCTTAGCAGTATATGATTTTTTAACTCCATCATGGATTTTTGTAATATTTAATGATACAGTCATTCTGTATCCAGTTACATAACCATTGTTGTCAAATACTACTGCCTGATAAGATGGTGAACCCATCTCTAAAATAAGATGCGTATCTGATTTGTTTTTCTTTACTAATTCTGCTTGAAATACTTTAATAATTGCACCATCTACTGCATCTTTCATAATTACAGTATTTTCAGGATCTATAGCAGAGATTACAACGCTTGTACTAATTTTATGACCTAATGTTTGACGAGCAAATTTTGCAGATGGTCTATAACCACAAGCTACAACATTTAAAAAAATAAAAAATAAGATTATTATTTTTATAAATTGCTTCATTTTAGCCCTTAACCACTAAGTTAACAAGTTTTTTAGGTACCACTATCTCTTTTACAAGCGTCTTACCCTCAAGCCATTTAGCGGCTGCAACTTTAGCCATTGCTATTATGTTTTCTTTAGACTCATCTGGTGTTACTTCTATCTCTGTTCTTGCTTTTCCATTTATAGATACGCCTAATGTTAAACTATCCTCAACAAAAACTTCATCTAAAACAACTTGTTTACTAAGATTATTTAAGCCAAATTTACTCTCTGAAATATCCCAACAAACATGAGGGATGACAGGTTCCATAATTGAAGAAAGTATCCAATAAGCCTCAGTCCAAACATCAGTATTTTTTTGAGTATTTAGTGCGTTTATAGCTTCCATTGTTCCAGCTATTAAAGTATTGAAAGTAAATTTTTCATTATATACATCATTTGCACGAACAAGTGCTTCGTACACTTTTTTTCTAGCAAATTTTTCTTCCTTAGTTAAATCAGCATGATTGATTTTAGGAATCTCTCTACATGTAGAGGCATTTGAACTTCTGTCAAAAAATCTTTTTATAAACTTGTATGCACCCTCAACAGCACTATCGTTCCACTCTAACTCTTGAGTTGGTGGTGCTGCAAAAAGTATGAAAAGTCTTGCAGTATCTGCACCATATTTTTCTATTAAAGCATCTGGGTCAACGGTGTTTCCTTTAGACTTACTCATCTTAGCACCATCTTTAAGCACCATTCCCTGAGTTAGAAGTTTATCAAAAGGCTCATCAAAGTCTAAGTAACCTAAATCACGAAATACTTTTGTAAAAAATCTTGCATAAAGTAGATGCAGGATTGCGTGTTCAATCCCACCAATATAGTGATCTACACCACTCCCCATCCAGTACTGAATCTGCTCTTTTGAAAAAGCCTCTTTTTCCCAGTTTTCTTTACTTGCACAAAAGCGTAAAAAGTACCAAGAAGACTCAACAAATGTATCCATAGTATCAGTCTCACGAACAGCATCTTTACCACAAGATGGGCAAGAGCAATGTTTCCATGTTGGATGATTTTCTAAGGGACTTCCCTCACCATTTATCTCAACATCATCAGGTAATGCAATTGGAAGATTTTCTTTTTTCTCCATCACAATTCCACAAGTCTCACAATGAACAAAAGGAATAGGAGCACCCCAATATCTTTGACGGCTCACACCCCAGTCTTTTAGTTTATAATTAGTTGTTTTTTGACCAAGTTTTTTCTCTTCAAACATTTTTATAATGTTGTATTGAGATTTTTTAGAGTTCATGCCATCAAATTCAGCAGAGTTAAACAACTCCCCTACTTCAGTATATGCAGAGCTTGAAAAATCATGCTCAGCATCTTTTGGTTTTATAACTGCATTAATCTCTAAGTTATATTTTTTAGCAAAATCATAATCTCTATCATCATGAGCAGGAACAGCCATAACAGCACCACTTCCATAATCCATAAGCACAAAGTTTGCTATCCAAACTGGAACTTTTTTACCAGTTAGTGGATGCTCTACATGTAGACCTAGTGGCACACCTGATTTTTCTTTTTGTCTGTCGATTGATGAAGTATTTTTCATCTTAGAAATCTCAGCTATTACTTCATCACTTAAAAGTTTATTCTCAATCATGTAAGTTACAATTTCATGTTCAGGAGCAAGGGCTGTATAGCTCACACCATAAATAGTATCTGGACGAGTTGTAAAAACATCAAAACTCTCAAATTTATTTGATAACTTAGCTTTAGATTCTGCATCAAAGAACAAGTCAAAAGCAAGACCATTACTTTTACCTATCCAGTTTTCTTGCATAGTTAAAACTTGTTTAGGCCAACCACCCTCAATCTTTTTTAAATCTGCTAGAAGTTCATCCGCATATTGAGTTATTTTAAAATAGTACTGATTCATATCTTTTTTAACTATGGTAGTGTCACAACGCCAACAACAACCGTCAATTACTTGCTCATTTGCTAAGACTGTTTCATCATGTGGACACCAGTTTAGCAGTCCTTTTTCACGGTAAAGCAAACCTTTTTCAAACATATCAATTATAAAGCCTTGCTCAAACTTTGTATAAAGTTCGTCACTCGTTGCAAGTTCGCGCTCTTTAGAAAAAGAAAATCCAAGAGTTTTAAACTCATTTTTCATATAATCAATATTGTCATAAGTCCAAGCCTTAGGATGGCTTCCATTTTTTATTGCAGCATTTTCAGCGGGCATTCCAAAACTATCAAATCCTATTGGATGAAGTACATTAAAACCTTGCTGTCTATAATAACGAGCGAAAGAATCACTCAAAGTATAGTTTCTAACATGCCCCATATGTAGTCTTCCACTTGGAAAAGGAAACATACTTAGTATGTACTTTTTATCTTGTGTAAAGTCTTCACTTGGTTCAAAACTATTATTTTTTTCCCAATACTCTTGCCATTTTTTTTCTAAATTTTGTGCGTTATATTCCAATGTTAATACTCTTCATGTGTTTTTGAACTCTCAATATAAACTAAGCCTACTGAGAATAAGTTTGCAATTAATGCACCAATAGTTAAAGCAATAGCCCACTCTAAATTTCCAACAACTTCTAGGTAAATAAATGCTGGAATAAGATGTAAATCGGCTACAAGAGATGATGCTAAAAGTTCTGCTGAGAGAAGATTTCTAACACCAATTTTAAGAAATGTAGATACTAGATTTAATGAACCTGCGACAAAGAGTGCTGTTGCACTATGCTCATATAAAAAACCAGCAATAGATGTTAAACTCATTAAAGAGAAAAACACATAAATTACTTTACCCCAATCCATATAATAACCCTTAATTTTATTTAATAATTAAGCTGATTATACAAAAAATATCTTAAATGAGGACTGAAGAGTAAGCTATAGTCCATTTTTCAAGATACTAAGCATCTCGTTTGCTGGCACTGGTCTTGAATAGTAATAACCTTGAATATTTCGACATCCGTTGTCAATTAGAAAGTCTTTTTGCTCTTTATTTTCAACACCCTCTGCAATAATATCTAAGTTTAAACTTTTTGCTAAAGCTATAACTGCTTTTGCAATTGCTGTATCTTCTTCATCATTTGGTAAATCATCTACAAATGATTTGTCAATTTTTAACTTATGAATTGGTAGTTTTTTCAAATATGAAAGTGATGAATATCCAGTACCAAAATCATCAACTGACAAGTTTATACCAAGGTCATTAATCTTTGTTAGGGTTTTTATTGCGTATTCTGGATTACTCATAATATGACTCTCTGTAACTTCTAGTTCTATCCATTTTGATTTACAGTTTAATTCACTTAACATATTTTTTAAAATATCTATGAAGTCATCTTGTTCAAGTTGTTTAATAGCTAGATTTAATGCTAATTTTCCTGGAAATAAACCATCTTTATACCACTGAACAAACTGAGTTATAGCTTTTTTCATAACATATTGATCTAGTGGTATAATAAGCCCTGTATCTTCTGCCAACGGTATAAATTCATCTGGAGGAATAAGTCCTAACTCTGGATTTTCCCAACGGACAAGAGCTTCCATACCTATTAGTTTATTGCTTGAAGCATCAACTTGTGCTTGATAATATACTACGAACTCTTCATTTTCAAGTGCATTTCGTAAGTTAGCCTCTAGCGTTATTTTTGCTAATGCTGTTTTAGTCATCTCGGTTGAATAGAACTGAAAATTATTCCTACCCTCATCTTTAGCTTTATACATTGCTGCATCTGAGTACTTTAGTAAATCTATATAAGTTAAGCCATCATTTGGATATACACTTATACCAATACTACATGATAAATATAAAATATGTTCATCTATTTGTATTGGTTTAACTAAGGAATTTATAATATTTTTTGCCAAAGAAGAAGCTTCTTGTAACTGCGATATATGTTCAACAATTACAGTGAACTCATCACCACCTAATCTAGCTAAAGTTTCTTTTTTACTAAGAACCGAAGCTAATCTTTTACTAACTTCAATAAGGACCCTGTCACCAATAGCATGACCTAGTGAATCGTTAATCTCTTTAAAATGATCTAAATCTATAAAAAACAGTGCCAATTTTTCATTTGTTTGTGCAGCTTTTAAAATGCCTTGATTTAATCTATTTTGAAATAAAGTCCTATTTGGCAAATCGGTTAATGAATCATAATGTGCTTGATAATTTAATATATTTTTTTGATTTACAAGCTCTTCTTCAAGCTCTCTTTGAGTTGTTATATCGGTATGGGTACCTAGCATACGAACTACATGACCATTATTATCATAATCAATTTTTAGCTTAAATAAAATCCAAATATAGTTGCCATTTTTATGCTTTAATCTATGTTGTCCCTCTACATATGAGTGCCTATTTTCTTTATTATCTTGCATACTAGATAAAACTTTTTGTGCTTCTTGTGGGTGAAGACGACTTTTTAATTCTTCTACATCATCTGAGATTTCATCATCTTTATAACCAAGCATATATTTCCAACTAGATGAAAAATATATTTTTTGATTTAATACATCAAAATCTATAATACCAATACCACCACTTGTAACTGCTATTTCATGTCTATCTTGAAGCTCTTTTATTTTTTTGGTATATTTATTTAAAGAGTAGTGTCTATATATAAAAAATATAATAATTATGACAAAAAATATGATTATTTTTATAATAAAACTTTTATCTATCTCTTTTTGAACTTTTGTTCTTATCCAACTTGCGTTAATACTATTTTTTTCTTTTTCACTTATAGCTTTAAATGCTTTGTTAATAATACTAAGCAAAATAGGATTTGTTTTTTGAACTAAAAATCTATGTTCAAATATAAACTTAGTAGTACCCGATACTTTTAAATTATTCATATTTAATCTTGATATTGCATCTAGTGATGTAGCAATATGACCAACAAAAGCATCTGCCTTTCCTGATTCTACTAATAAAAGAGCATCCTCAATATTTTTAGTTGTAACTAATTTTAAATTTGGATAATTTTTAACTATAAAATTATAACTTGTATAGTATTTTGGCACAGCAATAATCTTATTTTTCAAATCTTTTAAAGAGTCTAAAAAATTGTACTCCTTACTTGTAACAATAACCATAGGATAACTAGCAAATACTCTTGATGATAAGCCAAGTTTTATCTCTTCATCACTTGAACCAACACCTGGAATTAAATCAATCTTTTTATTTTTAAATTTTTCTAACACATCTGGCCATGAATTTGAAGCTACATATTTAAACTTTATGCCAGTATAACAAGATATTTTCTCTAAATAATCACCAATAATACCACTCATTTTATTATTGGTGATTATAGATAATGGTTTCCAATTAACCTCACTATATGTTACACTCGGATTCTGTTTTATCCATTGTTTCTCTTGAGGGTTTAAATTTATATTTACATGTTTTTTTGGAATATATATATGCTCTTTTACTTTTTCATTAGCACTAATTTTTTTCATTTTTACTAGATGCTCATAAGTACTATAAACGAACTCTTTGTTAACCTCTCCAATATCATATATGTTACTAAGTATTAAATCTTTAGTAACTTTGGCTTCAAATCTAAGAAGTTCAAGAGATTTATTTGGTGCATATTTATCATGAATCAAAGCAGTAACTTCATCAATATGTTCTAATGCATACTCCCAACCTTTTTTGTTTGCTTTTAAAAATCTATCTACTAATTTTGGATTTTCTTTAAGCATTTTTTGCGAGGTAAAAAGATTTATGGCATTTGTAGAAAAACCATATTCAATAGGATCTATAATATTATATTTTATATTTCGTGCATCTAATTCAAATATTTCATTTGATTTAAAAGCAGTCATACCATCTACTTTTTTACTTATGAAATCTTCAATATTAAAACTTGGCTTTAAAAAAGTTGTATTTTTTTTGTTTATTGAGAAATGCTCAAACATCATTGATAATGAACTATTCTCAAGATTGTTTTCACTAATCATTATTTTTTTATTTTTTATATCATTTATTGATTTTATATTTGGTTGAGTAATAATAACTAATGGCGAACGCTGAAAATAAGTAGCTAGGAGTACTAAATCATTGATTTTTTGATTATTATAAACAATTATGCTGTTGTTTATTACAAAATCTACTTTGCCATTTTCAAGTGATTTAATTGTATTTGTATTATCGTATTCTATAAGTTTTACATCTAAACCCATATCTTTATAATAGCCTTTTTCTTTGGCTACTATAAATCCAGCAAATTGAAACTGATATTTCCATTGAAGTTGTAACGATATTTTTTTTAATGAGTTAGTATTTTGGCTATCATTTGCAGATAATGATAGCATAGAAAATAAAAATATATATAGAAAAAGTTTAATCATTTTAGGTGTATATCTTCCAATTTTATTTTAATATTGAAAAATTATACCTAAAATATTTATATCTTAAATTAAAGTGTAATATTTACATTACTCCAGATTCAAATTGATCACGCATTTTTTGTTTTTCTGCTTCTCGTTTTGACTTTGCAGCTAACTTAATATGGTAACCTTTTACATCAAATCCAAATGCTAAAAGTATTGGAGATGCTACAAAAATAGATGAATAAGTACCAACTACTATACCAACTAAAAGAGTAAATGCAAATGCATGAATAATCTCACCACCAAAGAAAAATAGTGTTACAATAACAAAGAAAGTTGTTAATGATGTTAATGTTGTTCTTGCTAATGTTCTTGTAATTGACTCATTTATAATATCTGCTAAGTTAGTGTTTCTACCATTTGTCACACCCTCACGAATACGATCAAATACAATAATTGTATCATTTAGTGAATAGCCAAGAAGAGTCAGCAGTGCTGCTAAAACATCAAGATTTACATCTAAACCAACCAAAGAGATAGCGCCCATTGCAATGCTAATATCGTGAATAAGTGCAACAATAGAAGCAACAGCAAAACGCCACTCAAATCTAAATGCTACATATATTAAGATTCCAAGTATTGCGAGTAAAAGGCTCATAATACCTTTTTCTTTTAACTCACTCCCAACTTTTGGACCAACAATATCTACACGACGGATTTCAAAATCTCCAGTATCTTTAAGTGCCTCTCTTGTAACATCACCAATATCGGTAGTTACATTTCCAGTAGTTGTTTTCATACGAATTACAACTTCATCTGGTGAGCCAAACTCAGTTATAGATGCATTATTAAAAATAGCATTTGTCTTTAGCTTTTCTCTCATCTCATCTATTGGTGCATTATTTTTGTACTTAACTTGGACAATAGTACCACCAGCAAAATCTACACCGTAATTTAAGCCCTTTGTAGCTAAAAGCGCTAATGAAGCTAATACTAAAGCTACAGATAAAAACATAGCAAGTTTTGACTTACTCATAAAATTAAAGGTTCTTGTATATTTAAAAAATTCCATAATTAACCTTTAATTCCAAACCATAAACGGTTGTTTTTAGATTTTTGTATCTTTTTCTCTAGCATCTCATAAATTCCATGAGTACCTAAAATTGCAGTAAGCATTGATGCTAAAATACCAATACTAATAGTTATTGCAAAACCTTTAATAGCACCAGTTCCATAAGCATAAAGAACAACAGCAGCAATAAGTGTTGTAATATTTGCATCTAAAATAGCGCGCATAGCGTTTGAGTAACCATCTTCTATGGCTTTATGAATAGATACACCCTGATAAATAAGTTCCCTTATTCGCTCAGATATAATAACATTCGCATCAACAGCCATACCAACCGTCAGGACAATTCCAGCCATACCAGGGAGGGTTAGAGTTGCTCCAAAGAGACTCATAACAGCCAAAATAAGAAGTAAGTTAGCAACAAGTGCAATATTTGCAATAATTCCAGCTAAACGGTAGTAAACAACCATAAATAATATAACTAAAACAAATCCACCAATAAGTGCAATCATAGAAGCTTTAATAGAATCAGCACCAAGACTTGGACCAACTGAACGCTTCTCCATTAGATAAATTGGAGCTAAAATAGAACCTGAACGAAGTGCAATAGATAAATCTTTTGCTTCCATTACAGTGTAGTTTCCAGAGATTTGTCCAGAACCACCACCAATACGCTCGTTAATGTTTGGCGCAGAGTAAACCTTTGAATCTAAAACAACTGCAAGTCTTTTTCCTACATTTTTACCTGTAAAGTCACCAAATATTTCAGCACCTTCAGAGTTAAGTGAAAAGTTAATAAGTGGACGATTATTTTGATCAAATCCTACATGAGCATCTGTTAACATAGATCCATCTAAGATTGGAATCTCACGAACAAGATATTTTCTTTGTGGATTGTTTACATCTTCTAAAATCACATCACCATACTCCGCAGCATCCGCCGCACTCATGTTGTTAACACGAGCAAATCTATCTTCATCAACAGCCATAAGCTCAAGTTTTGCAGCACGAGAAATCAATTCTCTTGCGCGTTGTTCTTCCTCTTGAGTTTTAATACCTGCTAATTCTACAAGAATTTTTTCTTTACCTTGACGAGCAACTACCGGTTCAGCTAAACCAAATTGGTCAAGTCTGTTTCTAATAGTTTCAATTGCTTGATCGATTGCTTGTTTTTGTGTACGAAGAATCTCTTTATCGCTAAGACTTAAAGATACATTTTCACCATCAAAAACTACAACAGCACCATCAATTTGAGCTAAATAATCTTTCATTGCCTTAGTATCATCACTATCTAATAAAGTGAAAGAAACTGCTATATCATCAAATTTTAATGAGTCTATAAGTATATCTTTACGCTCTGAAAAGTGTTTAATACTAGCAGCAATACTTTTCACACGAGATTTTACAGCCTCCTCAGTTTTTACACCAAGGAGCATATGAAGCCCACCTTGTAGGTCAAGACCTAAGGTAACTTTTTTTCCACCCTCTGTTTGCATAAGTGATGGTATAGAGAAAAATATACCAAAAACTATGGCAAGAGTAAAGATAACTATACGATAATTAAGCTTCATCCCCGAACTTTCTAGACACAGCTTCTTTAGTGATTTTTACAATTGTATCATCATTATATTTTACACTTAAAAATTTCTCTTCAACTTTGTGAACAACTACAATAACACCACCAGCAGTAACGATTTTGTCACCTTTTTTAAGAGTTTCAATCATCTCTTGTCTTTGTTTTGCTTCTTTTTGTTGTGGACGAATAATTACAAAATACATAATTGCAATTAAAAATATAAACGGTAATAGTTGGCTTATGATTCCCATGTTTTAACACTTCCTTTAAATAAATTGGGGCGATTATACAGAAAATATATTAATAAGGTGCTGAAATTAGTTATTTTATGATTTTTTTATTTTGATTTTTGTAAAAGATGGTGCGCTCGAAGGAATTCGAATCCCTGACCGCCGGTACCGCAAACCGGTGCTCTATCCAGCTGAGCTACGAACGCACATTTTATGTAGGGCGAAATTATAGCATTCTAAACTTATTTTATCCTAAATCGTCGAACTTTTTTATAATTTCTTTTATTTCTAGGTCTTGTAGATAATATTCATGGTTTTTTCGTACATATGCTTGTAGAAGTTTTTTTAAATCATTATTTCCATCTACATTGAAATCTTTTGCCATTTGAGTTTGTAAAAATGGGGCGAAATCATCATCCACATCTACATCAAATCTACGACCACCAATATATAAACCTATCTTTTGACTCATTTTATCCCATTATACTTTCGATTTTATCTACAATCTCTTCTATCTCTATATCTTTTTGTAAATTTTCTTCTACAAGTTTATCTATCTCTTGATTTTTAATTTCACATTCTGATTTTAGTGTTACAAGTTCTGTTCTTAACATATCAATCTCAGATTTTTGTGCTTGATGTTGGTTTAGTATTGTTAAAACCTTATCATTTAACTTTTGTAAAGTTGTTTGATTTTCCATAATTACCCTTGTATTTTTTTTATTCATATAATTTTAGCACAAAAGTGTAATATAATATCATTTTAAACTAAAGGATTAAATTTAAATGGAATATATTTCAAAATATAAAGATATTTTTGGCTTAGGCGACATATCTACACTAACAATTTTTAGCGTTATCATTATAATAAGTACATTATTTATTTTTAAAAGAGTAAATAATTTTTATCTTATCTCATTATTAACTTTACCTGGAACATTTATGCATGAGCTTATGCATCTCTTAGCTTCATTTATAACTTTTGGTAAGCCAACAAGTTTTTCTATTATTCCAAAAAAACACAATGGCGGTATAACTTTAGGGAGTGTTACCTCATCAAACATAACTTGGTACAATGCCCTGCTAATATCTTTAGCACCATTTGCCCTATATTTTATTGCATATTATCTTATGAAAATATTACCAAGTATTCATAATGAGCTTTACTATTATGCAACTTTATATTTTATTGCAAATTTACTTTTTGCTGGAACACCATCAGGTACAGACTGGAGATTAGCATTTAAAAAATCTTGGGTTTTAATTTTGTTAGTTGTTGGCTTGATTATTGAGTATAAATTTAAAATAATTGGACTAGAATCCATTTTAAATAAATGGATCTAGTAATATTTTAATTATTGAGCAGCGCTTGGCATTGCTAGAGGTATATTGCTTGAAGTTTGAACTTCTCTTAAAAGTTCTAAACGATTTTCAATTTGAAAATAGCGAATTACATCTGCAGATGGCATAATCTTTTTAAATTTTGCAATATAATCTTTCTTTAAAACTAATTCAGCATCTTCTACAATAGCCCATTCAGTTATAAGTTTATTTGCGTTATCATCAGTTAAATTATTTATATGAGTTGAATAATTTTTAATTAATGTAAGTTCTTTAATGCGATGCTTCATCAATTTAACTTGGTATTCATCATATAGTTTTCCAAATTTTTGTTTTAAATTTCCATCTAGGTGCATATTTGAAAGGATTATAGCTTTCTTTTGAGCTGCCTTAGACATAATAACTAATTTTAATTCATCGTTTGGTAAAGCAAAAAGTGTCATTGCACTTAGGAGTGTTCCTGCTATTATTTTTTTGATCATTACTGATTCCTTGTATTAAATTTAACAAAAGTATAACCAATCATCATTAACTGTTATATAACAATATTTTAATTTTTGTAAAAACTATCTAGTTAAATTACAAATTATGCGATATAATTACATTTATAAAAAAAACAAAGAGCAAGAATGACTTATGGTGAATATCATTATCTTATAAAATATGACATGAAACTCATAAATGGTACTTGGGTTGCAAAAAAACCCAACAATACTATTCCACAAAGAATGTCAAAAAAAGAAGCAGCCCTTTACTACACTAAAAAACTAAACAAATACTGGAATGAGTACGGTATAAACTCTTAACCTATGACACTTCTAAAAGTGACATCATTTGTGAGTACAATCCAGCAATTCTAGCCTGAATACCAGCTCTTTCTCCATCTTTTGCACTTCTTAAATCACTTTCTAATGACTTAATTTTAGCCTGAATTTTTTCAATCTCACTATCATCATTAGTTTCATTGTTGGCATATGTTCTTTTTATATTTGACACATTTATATCTTTTTTTAAGGCATTAAAAATATTTATTTCCTCTTTTGCCTCTTTAGTTACTGCTAAGTCAATTTGCGAGATTACTCCAGCTTTTCCATTTTCAAATAAGACAAAACTACTACTTCTAATCTCACCTAATGTAGAGTTTGTTTCATCTTTTAAGCTAAATGGTGTTTTAGTATTTCCTAAAAAAATAGCACCAATACCAACTTCTCCAAGGGCTATAAGCCTTGCATCATCACCCTCACCTTCCCAAATTCTAAGTTTATTAAATATTGGATCATTCTCATCTATCCAACCATTTTTATCTTCATCATATTTTTCTAAATCTGCAAATCCATCACCACTTTTAGTTCCAAAAAGTTCATTCCCATCATCAACTTTTCCATTTTCATTTTTATCTAATGCCAAAAATACATTACCAGCATTTAATCTAGAAATCTGATCACTTTCACCATCACTATCTATATCAAAGGAAAAAGTTTTTGAACTTAAAGATGGCATTTGTCCTTGTAAATTTATAACAAGTGGATCAGCAAGATTTGATTGAAGGGCTTGATAAGATACTTCTTTTTTTACAAAACTTCTTGATAGTGATACATCAAGGTTTAGTTCTATCTCTTTTCCCTCAGCTTGAACAATAGCAGATACTGAAAAGTTTAGTTCTTGTGCTTCAGCTTCAATATGTGTTATCTCAACTCTATCTCCAACAAGTCTACTTGATTGTGAATTAATATTTTTCAAAAGAGCATTACTAAGTTCGCGAGATAATTCTTGATTATTTTGATTAAAAGTGGTTTTATCATTTTTAATAGATTCTAACTTAGTTGAATCCTTTGTAAATTCTTTTTCTGAATGTTGTATTTTAGCTTCAGTGGATTCAAATTTTACATTGTAATATTGTGCATTCATTGCAACAGCATGATTTTCAATTTTCATAATATCCTCCTTGAATATATAAAGTAATATAAAATTTCTTTATATAAATATATCGGAGAAATATAGTAAATACTAAACTAAAGATAATACTCTATACTATATCTTAAATCATCATCTAAATCTTGGATAGAGTTCATCATCCACTCTAAATATCCCCTATCATTCATAGCAATATCTTCAATATATCTGCCTACATATTTACCAAAACTAAACTTTTGCATTAACACTTTTTTCTCACTTAAAACTATCATGTCTTTTAGTGAAGCTATGTCAAGCAAATACTCATAAAGCATCTCTACATGTAGAGCATCACTTATTGCATTGTGGGCTGAAATACTTTGAGTTACTCTACATGTAGAGCGGACTTTTTCTTCTTGTTTGTAAAGTCTAAGTTCATATCTTAAAAACTGAAGTGAGAACTCCTCGCACTCAGGAATCAGATGTTTTGTAACCCTTAGCGTATCTATGATTTTTCCTCTCCAAATAAAGCCTGATTTTTCTAGCATTTTTAAATCAAATTTTATATTGTGCGCTATTAAGACCGTATCTTCATTATTGTTTTTTTGTAAAAAATCATATGCTTTTGTTTGGTTAAATTTTGGCTTATTTTTTAACATCTCGTTTGTAATATGGTTTATGCTTGAAGCTTTTGGCGAAATTTTCTTAGATTCATTTATTAGTTCATACTCTACATGTAGGGCTGAATTTTGCGCTAAAGATTCACCCTCTATTGCTATAATTCCAATGGAACAGATTTTATCTTTTTCTTCTAATCCAGTTGTCTCAGTATCTAAAAAAATCAACATTTTACCACCCTAACCTGCTTACATCTTGAGCCTAAAAGCATAAAAGATATATAGCCACTTAAAAGTATAAATGAAAAAAGCCAGTAGATACTAAACCACTCAAACACACCATTAAAATTTGTAAACAATGAGGTAAATATAACAGCAATAACCATTAAACCTCCCACTAACCATATGTTTAACATTATCCATCTGCGCCAAACTTTTACTAAATCACCATATCCAATACTCATAATAATCTCACTCTCACTACATGTAAGTAGGTTTAATTTATAGCCATTTATGCAAGTATTAAAAATATATTTAATAGAACGAAAAAGAGCTAAAAGAAGTGTAAAACTCCACACAATTGGAAACCAAAAGTCTAAAATATCACGAAGTGCTGCAAAAACTTTAGCATCAATACTTGGCATATCACCCATAAAATAAATGCTTGCAGTTATTATAATAGTAAAAAGATATGAAAGAAGTACGCTACATGTAAGGACTCGAGAGGCCCATCTGAACCAAAGTAAAAAGTAAAACTTAGCCATTTTTCTTAAAAGGTGCTAACATCCCGTGATAATGTTCTAGCGTCATAAAACTTTTTTCAAATCTAAAACGAATAATAAATTCAACTATTTTATCTTTAAATTCTGTATCTACATTTTCAACCTTACCAAAGTAACCAAGTGAAGTGTTTTTACTTTTAACAATGGCATCTTTATCGTAGCCTATTGCTAAGATTTGTAGATATTTTCCTTTTTTAATCTCACCTAAATTTTCCGTTACTAGTGATGCACCAGAGAGATTTATGGCTTTAAAATCAAAAAGTTCTGTAAATTCTTGTACTTTTTCATCAATACCAATCTCTTTAAATAGTTTTTTTAAAATAACAATATTCTCTTTCCTAGCAGTTTCATAAGAAGAAATTTTATTACTTAATTTTTTTAATCTATCAAGAGCTGAACTCATAATTTACCTACATAATTATATTTTACAAAATTATACTATAATATGCTAATTAATTACACAAAGAGTCAAATGAACTACTTACAAATAAAAAAAGTTGAAAAACTAAACGGAAATATTAAAATATCTGGTGCAAAAAATGCATCTCTTCCTCTTATTGCAATGTGTATTTTGGCAAAAAATGTTGTAAATATAAAAAATCTGCCACATGTAGCAGATATAAATACTCTTTTAAAACTACTATCAAATCTTGGTGCAGAATGTGAGAGAGTTTCAAATCCAGATATTACAACAGTAGACACAAGAGAGTTGAGTGAGACTAAAGCAACTTATGACATTGTAAAAACTATGCGTGCATCTATCTTGGTTCTTGGTCCAATTTTAGCTCGTTTTGGTCACTGTGAAGTTTCACTTCCTGGTGGGTGTGCTATTGGTCAACGCCCTGTTGATTTACATCTAAAAGCCTTAGAGCAAATGGGTGCAAAAATAGAAATAAAAGCTGGATACATAGAAGCAACTGCCCCAAATGGCTTAAACGGTTGTGAGATAATTTTTGATAAAATAACAGTAACTGGAACTGCAAATATTGTTATGGCAGCGGCATTAGCAAAAGGTACTACGACTATTACAAATGCAGCAAGAGAACCTGAAGTAGTTCAACTTTGTGAAGTTCTAAATGAAAGTGGCGTTAAAATTGATGGTATTGGAACTGCAATTTTAACAATTCATGGAACTTCTGGCAAACTAGTAGATATTGTAGAATTTTCAGTTATTCCAGATCGAATAGAAGCTGGAACATACCTTTGTGTTGGAGCTATTGCTCGCTCAGAGCTAACTCTTACAAATGTAGAACCAAAGCACTTAGGTGCTGTTTTATCTAAACTAGAAGAGATGGGGAGTACATTTAGCACAACTAATGACACTATAACTATTCACCCATCAAAAGATATAAAAGCTGTAAAAATTGTAACGCAAGAGTATCCAGCTTTTCCAACAGATATGCAAGCTCAGTTTTTAGCACTAGCTACTCAAGCAAATGGAACTTCAATCATAGAAGAAAGACTTTTTGAAAACCGTTTTATGCATGTAAGTGAACTTCAAAGAATGGGTGCAGATATATCTCTAAATGGAAGTGTAGCAACTATTAACGGTGGCACAAAACTAAGTGGAACTGATGTAATGGCTACTGATTTAAGGGCTTCATCTGCCTTAGTTATTGCTGCTTTGGTTGCTAGTGGAGTTACAAATGTTCACCGTATTTATCATCTAGATCGTGGCTATGATGCACTAGAAGAGAAGTTGAAGAATGTTGGGGCGGATATTGTTAGACTTAGTGAATAATTTTAGATTCTGAATCAAGTTCAGAATGACGAGGTATTGTTCAGAATGACAGAAGTGGGTTTGGATTCAGAGTGACGAAAGTGGGTTTGGATTCTGAATCAAGTTCAGAATGACGGAAGAGTTGTGTTCAAAATGGAAAAGTGTTGTTTCGAATGACGAGGTGTTGTTTCGAATGACGGAGAGTTTGTCATTGCGTGCTTGACACGCAATCTAACTAAACCTACTTTTCAAAAATAATCATCTCATAAATTGACTTTTTAGTCACTAAAGCCTTATCTGGTGAAACA
>Ga0256827_10000529_pt1 | contig 23681 bp, 22 predicted proteins | sample CV84metaG_FD_185977 | JGI IMG/M metagenome (GOLD analysis project Ga0256827, IMG submission 185977) | Hydrothermal vent microbial communities from East Pacific Rise, Pacific Ocean - CV84 | ecosystem: Environmental > Aquatic > Marine > Hydrothermal vents | place: Pacific Ocean: East Pacific Rise...
GGCTCTTTTGTTTCATGATGAAACCCAAATCGTTTTAAGATAGCCTCCTCATAGGCAAAGTTCTCCAAAAACTGTGAAGGAAACTCTACTACGTCCCATGCTACACCGTTGATACCACTTACAGAACGCTCTTTGCACTTTCCAAAAAGGTGATGGATCGCATGTCCCATCTCATGGAATAAAGTGACGACATCATCATGACGCAGGAGTGATGGGGTAGTCTCAGTAGTAGGAGAAAAGTTGCAGACGATAAATGCGGAGGCTAGATGTGTTTTGCCCTCACTGTCTATAAAATGTGTCTCCCAATCATTCATCCATGCACCACCTCGTTTCTCTTTACGGGCTTCCAGATCAAAGTAGATGCGACCACTGAGTTCCCCCTCTTCATAGATATCAAAAGGTTTGACACAGTGATGCCATATAGGAACATCTATCGGTTTAAAAGTAACTCCAAAGAGTTCAGAAACGATCTCTAAAAGTCCGTCAAGTACCTTACTTTGCTCAAAATAAGGTTTAGTCATAGTATCATCAAAATCAAATTTTTCTTTTTTAAGTTTCTCTGAATAGTAGCCCACATCATAGCTTGCCAGATCATCAATACCATCTGTCTTAAGGGCAAAAGTTTTTAATGCATCAAGTTCATTTTGAGCTTGTGGCAATGCTGCATCAGCCAAGTTATTTAAAAATCCTATGACCTCTTCCTGTGTAGAGGCATCTCTAGTTTCAAGTGCATACTCGGCATAGTTCTCAAAGCCAAGGAGTGTTGCTTTCTCTTGCTTAAGTGCCAGTATCTGATCAATCACTTCAGCATTTTGAGGTGCTCTTGTACTGTAAGCTTTAGAGAGCTCTTTTCTGTACTCTCTGTTTGGTCCGTAGGTCATATAGGCTAAATAGCTGGGAATCTGCAGTGTGAATTTATAGACCGGTTCCCCGTTACTCTCCTCTTTCGCAGCTTCAATATCTGACTCAGGTATCCCTCTCACATCTTTTTTATCAGTGATGATGAGTTCATACGCATTGGTCGCATCAAGCAGGTTCTGTGAAAAATTGTTAGAGAGTTCAGAGAGTTTAAGACTTATCTCCTCCATTCTCTTTTTCTTCTTTTCAGGTAAGTTTATACCGGAGAGTACAAAGTCTCTTATATCATGCTTTACAACTGCTTTAGCTTCCTCCGTCTCTGCTTTTATCTGTTCTATTTTTTTAAAAAGTGCCACATTCTGTGCCATTTCTGAACTGAACTTGGAGAGAAGAGGTAGAGAGGTTTCATATGCTTTTTGTGTCTCTTCTGAATTCATGACAGAGTTAAGGTGAGACAAGGGTGTAAAAAAGAGTCCTAATGCTTCATCTAAGTCTTGCAGTGGTTTAAGCACTTTCTCATAGCTAGTATCTTCATTGTGTGTGATCGTATCAATGATCTCTCTTTGTTCATTGAGTAGTGACTCTAACTCTTTTGGAAAATTATTGAGATTGTCTATTTTAAATTTTTGAAACATATTGGTTATCCGTTATTTGGTTTATGCGATTGTAGCATACTGAGTGTTAATAGTATTAACAAAGTTTAGATAAAATATATGAATTATAAATCCATAAGGACAGATAACATGAAAGTACTATTAATTAAAGATGTAAAAACATTAGGAAAAGCAGGAGAGATCAAAGAAGTCAAAGACGGATATGGTCAGAATTTTCTCATAGGAAAAGGTTTGGCTAAACTGGCTACTCCTGATGTAGTAGAGAACTGGAAAGCAGAACAGGCGAGAATGGAACAAGAGCTTAAAGATGAGTTAGCACGTTTGGAAGCTGAGAAGATCACACTTGAAGCGGTAATGATCAAAATAGAAAAGCAGTCAGCACCGGTAGGAATCAAAGGTTCAGTGGGAAATGCAGATATTTCTGCAGCGATTTTGGATCAGTTGAATATTGAGTTAGATAAAAAACATATCAATCTTAAAAAAGCACTCAAATCAACAGGTATACATGAGGTAGATGCAAAACTCGGACATGGGATTCATGCGGCACTTAAAGTAGAAGTAGTAGGTGTCTAGTTATGTTTGATGCAACTACGATACTGGGCTATAAGGGTGAGGGTAAAGCAGTTATCGGTGGTGATGGTCAGGTTACCTTTGGAGACACAGTACTTAAGAGTAATGCTACAAAGATAAGAACACTCCACGAGGGAAAGATTTTAGCAGGATTTGCCGGAAGTACAGCGGATGCATTTAACCTTTTTGATATGTTTGAAGGGATTCTTGCAGAGAAAAAAGGTGATCTTTTTAAATCGGTTATAGGATTTTCTAAAATGTGGCGAAAAGACAAGCATCTGCGTCAGCTCGAAGCGATGATGATCGTACTTAATAAAGAGCATATCTTCATCCTCTCTGGAACAGGTGATGTAGTGGAGCCCCAGGATGGAAAGATCGCAGCTATAGGAAGCGGTGGGAATTATGCTATATCCGCGGCAAGAGCTTTGGATAAGCATGCAAACCTTGAACCAAAAGAGCTGGTACAAGAGTCACTTGAAGTAGCAGGTGAACTTTGTATCTATACCAATAAAAATATAAAAATATTAGAACTGTAGGGTTGGCTTCAGCCGACCGAATAAAAAAGGATTATTTAATTGGATAATTTAACACCTAAAGAGATTGTAGCACATTTAGACAGATATGTCATAGGTCAAAATGAAGCGAAAAAAACGATAGCAGTAGCACTGCGTAACCGTTACAGACGTATGCAACTTGATGAGGAGATGCAACAGGATGTTACCCCGAAGAATATCTTAATGATAGGTAGCACCGGTGTAGGGAAAACAGAGATCGCCAGACGTTTGGCAAATATGATGAAACTGCCATTCATTAAAGTTGAAGCAAGTAAATATACGGAAGTTGGATTTGTAGGGCGTGATGTAGAGTCAATGATCCGTGACTTGGCAGCAACGTCTATGGGTATTGTGCGTGAAGCAGAGAATGAGAAGAATAAAGAAAAAATAGAGAACTATATAGAAAATAAGATCATTGAGAAACTGCTTCCACCACTTCCTGCCGGTGCAAGTGAGCAGAAACAGGCAGAGTATGATGCATCCTTTTCCCGTATGCAAGAGAAGTTTAGCAAAGGAGAGCTTGATCATCTTAAAGTGAAGATAACAATGCCGAACAATCCTCAACTGCCTGAAGAAGGACTTCCTCCTCAGATGATACAGGTACAAGAGTCTATTGTGAAGGTGCTTGGTGGTATGGGAAAAAAGGGACCTGAAAAAGAAGTGACTGTATCAGATGCTAAAAAGATATTGGCACAAGAGGCAAGTGAAGCACTACTTGACGAAGAGCAGCTTAAAGCGTTGGCACTTGAAAAAGTGGAGAAGGGCGGTATTGTTTTTCTTGATGAAATAGACAAAGTCGCAGTTTCCGCAAACTCTCAAGGAAGACAAGATCCAAGTAAAGAGGGTGTGCAAAGAGATTTACTTCCTATCGTTGAGGGGTCTACGGTGCATACAAAATTGGGTATGGTAAAAACAGATCATATACTTTTCATAGCAGCAGGGGCATTTCATGTCTCAAAACCAAGTGACCTTATGCCTGAACTTCAAGGGCGTTTCCCTTTGCGTGTAGAGTTAGATAGTTTGAATGAAGAGACACTCTATCGTATATTGACTGAACCTAAGAATTCACTTATTAAGCAATATCAGGCACTGATGAAGGTGGAAGATGTTGAATTGTTGTTTGATGAAGAGGCACTAAGAGCCATTGCCCACTATTCACTGCTTGCAAATGAAAAGACGGAAGATATCGGTGCCAGACGTTTACATACTGTTATGGAAAAGATACTTGAAGAGATCAGTTTTACAGCAGATGAACATGCAGGCGAAACAGTGAGTATAGACAGAGCGTTAGTTGAAGAGAAAATAGAAAAATTAGTTGAAGATGAAGATACAACTAGATATATATTATAAGGGGTTAGATGTTTAATAAAAAAATGAGAGACACCAAAGCGGGCTTTGTAGCAGTAGTGGGAAGACCAAATGCAGGAAAGAGTACACTCTTGAATCATTTGGTAGGCGAGAAACTTGCAATGGTGTCAAAGAAAGCACAGGCAACACGTAAGCGTATGAATATCATCGTGATGCATGAAAATACCCAAATAATCTTTGTAGATACCCCCGGTATTCATGAAAAAGAGCGATTGCTTAACCAATTCATGCTTGATGAAGCACTTAAAGCGATGGGGGATAGTGACCTGATCATATTTCTTGCACCAGTGACCGATAAGTTGGTGGAGTATGAGAAGTTCTTAAAACTTGCACAGGCAAAAGGTGTAAAGCATATGGTTGTGCTTACTAAAATAGATCATGTAAAGCAGGGTGAAATCTTGGCTAAACTCGGTGAATATCAAAAGTATCAGGATCAGTTTGAAGCGATTATTCCTTTTTCTGTGAATAAAAAAGTAGGAAAAAAACAGTTACTCGATGAGATAGCTAAACATCTGCCGGACTCTCCATTCCTTTACGATACAGAGATCCTTACAACAGACAATATACGAGATATTTACAAAGAACTTATACGTGAATCTATTTTTGAAAACTTAAGTGATGAGATTCCTTATGAGAGTGATGTGACGATAGAAAAGATAGATGAAGAAGATGCGATGGATAGAGTTTATGCAACGATCGTAGTGGAAAAAGAGACACAAAAAGGTATTATTGTCGGACAAAAAGGTATGGGAATCAAACGTGTGGGAAAACTTGCCAGAGAGCAAATGGAGTATTTTTCCGGTAAAAAAATATTTTTGGACTTACATGTATCTGTCAAAAAAGGCTGGAGTAAAAATAGAGAAAGTTTAGAGGAGTTCGGATATATCATTTAAATTTTGACTTTTTTTGACATTATTATATTAGAATACGTAAATAAAAAAAGAAATTTCATAGTTTATCAATACCTACAGTAGATGATAAATAATTAAAAAATCTTATATTTTAAAGAAATTTTTATTTTTGTAAGATAGTTTTAATATTATAACATATATAATTGTTTAACAAACAAGGAAGTTTAGAATGTTTTTGAAAAAAAGTTCGTCGAAAAAGTCAAAATCGGCTGTAAAAAATATTGTTACGCTTAATGCATATACAGATAAAAAGTATATGTACAAAGGTGATTCATTTCAATCGTTAAATAAACTCAGCTACAACACTTCAAATTTTATTACCTCTTATGTAAGTAATAAAGACATCATTAGTACAACTGTACATTTAAGTAGAAGTATACCGGAAGAAGATATTGCAGATATATTGGATATCAAAGCGTATGAAGAATTAGGTTTAGACCAAGCAAGTAACTATATTATCTCATCTACAGAAGTTCAAAATGCCGGTGAAGAGAGAGAATATCATATCTTTGTTGCACAACCGGAAATTCTTGATGAACTCTATTTACCGATCAAACAACAAACCAAATACGTAGATCTCATTGTTCCTGCACCATTACTCTATAGATCTTTATATAGAAAAGAGATATTACAAGATAATGGAACCCACTGTTTTATCTATTTTACAAAGCAGGATGCTTTTGTAACTTTCTATAAAAATGGAGAATTTCTCTATTCAAAATCTATAGAATTTTCTTTAGAGCAGATCTATGATAAGTATTGTGAGATGGTCGGTGAAAAGATTGATGAAAAAGAATTTTTTTCTATTTTAGAATCTGAAGGGTTAAAGACTACCAATAGTGACTATCAGCAAAACTTTATGAAGATATTCGGTGAAGTATTTATTACGATCAATGATATTATTATTTATGCAAAAAGAGCATTTCAATTAGAGACGATCGATCATATGTTCATTGGTAGTGTTCAAGGACCGATCATAGGGTTAGATGAGTATAGTCAGAATTATCTAGGTTTACAATCTGCAGATCTTAATTTTAATTATCATGTCAATAATGATGAATGGTATATAGATCAATTACAATATTTAATGCTTCTTAGTTCTTTTGATTATATGGAAGATGAATCTTCTATTGTTAACCTTACTATGTTTCCACGGGCACCATCTTTTACAAATCGTGCAGGTGGACAATTTATTATCGCAACGTTTGCAGCTATTTCTCTTGGTTTGGCATATCCTTTGATCTATTTAGTGGGTTCCTATATCAATGACGCAAAGATATACGCATTAAAAATAGAGAATAATAAGTTAAGTACGGAAACAAATAAGTATAAGAAAATATTGAGTGATAAGAAACAAAAAATAAGTGTTTTAGATAAGGAAATCGGTAATTTATCAAAAAGATACCAAGGTAAAACAAAAACACTGACTTCTATTTATGATAAAAAAGTAAATTATCGTCTTAAATCAGGTATATTCCATTCTATTGCAGAAGAGTTGAATAAATTTGGTGTGAATGTTGATATGCTTTATAGTAAAGAGAATATTTTGTGGATATCTTTAGTGAGTTCAGATGATAGAAAGCTTACAGAGCTTATTAAATATATTTCAGATACTCATTTCGATGAGATAAATCAAATTGATATTGAACGAATCCAAAAAGACCCGGAAAATCACTATTATAAAGGTCTATTAAAGGTTGACTTAAGATGAAATTCATAGAAGATAAATTAGAAGCATTAGATGCTTATTTTGCACCTAAAAAAGAGAGTGAAAAATGGTTAGTAATCTTAGGTGTAGCGGGTATTATTGCTTACATCGCTTACGCGTATCTTTTACCTTATACTGAAAAAATGTATAAAAAGAGTGAAAGTAGTAAGAAGAGTATACAAAAGAGTATTGCTGATAACAATACCTATCTTAATTCTATTACAGTGAGTGGCGATCGTAATTTTTATGTAAAGAAATTTGATCAAGATATTATTACAAAGAAAGACAATATAGTCAAGTATAATAAAAAAATAAACTTTATTGATGATAAGATGAATAAACTTTCAGATATGCTTTTCAATCAAAAAAGTTGGTCAAAATTTATTAACTCAATTACAGATAAAGCAGAAGTACAAAATGTTGATATTCAATATATTGCAAACAAATATGTAGATAATAATGGTAGTTTTGGATATGTTTTGGAAATAGGTGTTGGATGTAAAGGAGAGTATAAAGGTATTGTGAAATTTATGAATGAACTTGAACAAAATGTTCTTGTGACTGATATTTACGGTACGAAGTTTTCTCTTGATAATAACACATCACAGATCGTAGCAGATATTAATATTTCTGTATGGGGGATAAATCATTAATGAAAAAGATATTATTTATAAGTGCATGTCTAACAGCTTCATTGTATGCAGACCTATCTGTTGAGCAGATACAGCAAATGATTGAAAAAATACATGAAAAAAGAGAAGGTGTAAGGTTAGAGACACTGGAAATGACAAAAGAGCCGTTTGTGAGATTGCAAGAAGATAATAATGTGACGACATTTGTTATTCCAGTAAAAGCAGAAGAGGCAAAATTATCACTCCATGCAATTGTCAATGGAAAGGCTTATATCAATGATACATGGAAAAGTATTGATGATACTATCATGGGTTATACCTTAAAGTATATAGGTAAAAGAGGTGTGGTACTCAGAAATGGTAATCATATTAAGAAATTGTTTCTTCATGAAAAAAGAGATAATTTTATTACAATAGAAGGAAGGTAAGAGAATGAAAAGAGTACAAAATTTGTGGGTTAAGGTTATAATAGCATGTTTAATGTTATTTGGTGCGACAAATACTCTTGTTGCAGGAAGTTGTTCTGATAAATTATTCTCTGTAACGATAGATAGCAAGTTGACGATAGGTGATGTTATTGATAATTTAGCAGATACCTGTGGTTTAACTGTGGTTGTTAAAGACGATGCTGCTAAGAAGAGAATGAATAAAAAACTCTACTATGTAAAATTGAAAAATAGTACATTAAAAGGATTTTTAAATACTATTTTAAAAGATAATGATCTACACTATACATTAGATAGTAATAAATTAAAAATATCTTACCTTATTACGCGAACATTTCGTATTCACTATATTTCTGGACAAAGAACAGGTAAGAGTAATGCACATGTAACCATAGCGAATTCAAACAATTCTGCAGCATCAGGAGGAGCATCTACCGGTGGTTCAGGTGCTTCTAAAACAGGTATTTCTATTGAAAGTAATGATGAGTTTAAATTTTGGAAAACTGTGGAAAATGAAGTCCAACGTATTTTGATAGGTGCGGCAGACGGAAGTACGCATTATACCAAGACCGGTGAGGGATGGACTGGACCGGATGGTCAAGTTTGGGAATATAATCCTCTTGCACCTATTGTAAATCCTGAAGCAGGTATGGTTACAGTGACAGGTACAGAAAGACAGATCAATAGAGTTGCAAGATATATTCATACCTTGGCGAAACAGATTAAATCGCAAGTGCTTATTGATGTACGTATTCTCACTGTAACTTTTGATGACAGTAAAACAACAGGAGTAGATTGGACGCAACTTTATGGATTGCAAAATTTCACTATCAATAGTTTGCTATTTGCACAAAAGAATGTATCTGGACTTAAGTATGAGCTAGGTGAAGGTATTAGTGAATTTAGCTATGCAGATGGTGTCAGCCCTCCAAATGCTCAAGCAATGGTAATGAATGGAACAGCTAAAGTCTCAGAATTGGTAAAGTTCTTAGGAACGCAAGGTGATGTAAAATCTATCTCTAGTCCTAGGGTGATGACACTTAATAATCAACCGGCACTTATTAGTGTAGGTAAAGAGTTATTCTATAAAATAAAATCCAGTAGTACTACAAGTAGTGGCGGTGGTTCTACCTCTTCTGAAGGAGAACTTGTAGATTCTGTTTTTGCAGGTATCTTATTAGATATTACACCGGAAATAGATTCAAATGGTATGATCACACTAAAGATCAACCCATCTATATCTGATACCGTCAATACAGTAAAAAGTGATGGAGGAGTAAGATCTATCCCACCGGATCTAGTACGAAGACAAATTGCATCAGTGATTAAAGTGAAAGATGGGCAACATGCTATTCTGGGAGGATTGATCTCTTCAAAAAATGGTGTGAAAGTAAATAAAGTACCATTACTTGGAGATATACCACTGTTAGAATATGCATTTAAACATGAAGAAAAAATTAATACTGTAGAAGAATTGGTATTGATCATTACCCCGCATGTTGTCAAAAATTCTAAATCTGTATCATTGAAAGATTTAGGATATACAAAACTCAATGAAAAGTAGATATGAGGCTGCTAAAAATGTTTTCATTGATTCTGTAGATATCGATGATTACATTGAGTTAGAATCTTCTGTTGTCGCGTATAAGCAACTACAGCATAGTATGGACAAACCATTAAAAATGATATTGCTTTTTGGGCGTCCCGGTACAGGAAAAAGTATACTACTTAACCGTATTTCAGAAAAACTTAAACATCAAAAAGAGATCCATTATTTTGATACACCTGCAGTGAATGAAAAAGAATTTTTTCATAAATTATTTAAAGTATTAACAAAAAAAGATCTACCTAAAAATACAGAGGTGAATTTTTCTGCTTTAGTGGATTTTTGTAAGAATTTAAGAGGTAAGAGAGAGATAGTTATTCTGTTAGATGAAGCACAGATGTATGGAGCTGAGATGATGGAAAAAATAAGGCTTTTATCTGATAGTCGTGCAGTTAAGTTTGTTGTTTCTTTACATAAGACTGAAGATGAGGATCTTATAGCAAAAGAGCATTTTCAATCTCGTATTTGGGAAGTCATTGAGCTGAAAAATGCAACTAAAAGTGATCAAACAACCTATATTCATAAAAAACTTTTGAAAAAAAATCTATTTGAAATAGCCAATAGTATTAAAGATAAAGATATGAAACTGATCCATATGTTTACAAAAGGTAACTTCAGAGAGTGTAACAAGTTACTTTTTACAATGTTTGAGATTTGTGAATATTATGATAAAAATGAACCCTCAAAGATCAATTATGAACATATTCCTCAAAGAATCATTGAAATGGCAGCACTGAAGTTGGGATATATTCATGTATGATATAAAACCTTTAGAGGATGAATGGAAAAAATATAATAAAAAAAGAAGAAAACCTTGGTATATTCTAGGCATTATTGGATTTCTTTTGATCGTTACTTCTTTTCTTTTTTTGAAATATAATATCAGTGACCTTTTAAAATTTAATGACGATAGTAGTAATAAGGTCATTGCAATACCATTAGAAAAGAAGTTAGATCCAGTTTTAATAAACGGTGCTTTAACAAAATTAGCAATTAAAGAGAAAAAAAATAAGATATTTACAGAAATAACTGATATTAAACCGGCTACTGTTACAGTTGAGGATAACAATCCTATGGATGAAAAAGAAATCATGCATACAAGTACTGTTAAAAAGATCAAAAAACCTATTGTAAAAGTAAAGCCAAAAATAGTAAAAAAATTACGAAAGAAAATGCATTTAAATATTATAAAAACAACAAGCATAAGTGCATATAAAGATGTTGCAAAACGTTTTTATGAGTCACATGATGCAGATGATTCACTTTTCTTAGCTAAAAGCTACTATAGAAAAGGTAATTATAAAAAGGCAGAGCATTGGGCGCTAGAAACCAATAAGGTCAATGGTAATATTGAAGAGAGTTGGTTGATATATGCTAAGACTAAAGTAAAACTTGGACGAAGAAATGAGGCAATACGTGTTTTGATGTCGTATGTTAAAAGATCAAATTCTAGTAGGGCTAAAAATCTATTATATAAAATAAAAAAAGGTATTTTTTAAGTATCTATTTAGCTTTACCAATACCTTATGATGGTATACTTAAGAGATAAAATAGGAGTGTTTAAATGGTAAAACTCATCGAAATTATGCTTGATGAAAATCTAATAACTAAAGATGCTATCTCTACGTTAGTTAAAAGTAGACCCCCTAAAAAGATTTCATTTGCTAACTTAATTGCTGAAAAAATGATAGATCTTCACTCTGTAGAGATTTTTCTGGCAAAAAAAATAAGACAAGGTGTCATTACCTTATCTCATTTGGAAAAAATTGAGGGAATTGATACTGTTCCTATTATTGAAGAGGTAGCCAAGGCACTTCATGTTGAATATGTTGATCTGGATGAAGTAGAAATAGATATGAAGCTTTTTTCACTAGTACCGTATAAACAACTTATTAAATATAACGTCATACCGGTTGAAGAAACAGACCTTAATGTTCTTATTGTATTTGATGATCCATTAGATATGGCAGCCCAAGATGCAATACAACGACTGTTTCCCAAAAAACCTATAAGAATTGCTATCTCTAAACCTAAACAGATTAATCAACATTTACAGCGTTTGGAGATTAATGAGAGTATTAAAGGATTGGTTTCAGATATTCGGAAAGATCTAAGTCAAGAAGGTAATGTAGATGAAGAGGAAGGTGATTCTCCTGCAGTATTAAAGCTGATTGATATTATATTAAAGTCGGCTATTTATATTGGAGCAAGTGATATCCATATTGAAGCAACAGAAAAAAGCTGTATTATTCGTGAGCGTGTAGATGGTATGCTACGACAAAGTTTTACATTTGATAAAGACATTTTTAACCCGTTAGCATCAAGGATGAAGCTCCTTTCCAATTTGGATATTGCTGAAAAAAGAAAGCCACAAGATGGTAGATTTTCTGCAACGATCAATAAAAGAGACTTCGATTTCAGGGTTTCAACACTTCCTACAATATATGGTGAATCTATTGTTTTGAGAATATTAGATAAATCAAAAGCAATGATACGACTTGAAGATGCCGGAATGAGTAAGTTCTGTTATGACAGGTTTGCAGAATCTATCAAGGTTCCTTATGGAATCGTATTGGTTACCGGTCCTACAGGTTCAGGTAAAACAACCACACTTTATGGTGCACTAAATGCTATCAAAGATGTAAAAGATAAAATTATTACGGTTGAAGATCCGGTAGAATATCAGATGAGTGGTCTTCAGCAGGTACAGGTGAGAGCAAATGTCGGTTTAAGTTTTGGAGATGCATTAAAATCTATATTAAGACAGGATCCGGATAAGATAATGATTGGGGAAATACGTGATCAGGAAACTTTGAGAATTGCGATCCAAGCAGCATTGACAGGACACTTAGTACTTTCTACTCTTCACACGAATGATGCAATCTCAGCGGTAACAAGAATTTTGGATATGGGAATTGAGGAGTATCTGGTGAGTGGTGCTTTAGTCGCGATACAAGCACAAAGATTGGTTCGTAAAATTTGTTCCCACTGTAAAAAAGAGACAATACTTCCAGAAACGCTGTTAAAAGATGTTAAACAATATCTTCCTGAAAATCCCACTTTTTATGTAGGAGAAGGATGTAAAGAGTGTGGGCATAGTGGGTATGCTGGAAGAGAGATGATCTCAGAAGTACTAACAATCAGTGAAACTTTCTCTCGTATGATCGCAAGAAGTGCATCTAAAGAGGAAATGACAAAACAAGCAATGGAGGAAGGTTTTATTAACATGTTTGAAGATGGAGTACATAAAGCGTTAGAAGGTAAAACAACGATTGAAGAAATTTATAGGGTAGCGAGATTATAATGAAGTATTTTAATGTTACATTAATGGATAAAGGGAAAAAACGTCAAGAATTAATCAAAGCTGATTCAAGAATGTTAGCTATCAAATTAGCAAAAAATAAATTTCCTACTACCATGGTGATGAAAGCAGTAGAGACCTCAGCGCCTCTTGAGGATAGTTTTACTAATCTATTATCAGGATTTCAGAAATCATTTAAATCAAAAATTCCTATTAATGATAAAATATCTACCATTAGACAGATCGCAGTAATGACAGATGCAGGGATAGCAATTAATGATACTTTAGAAGATGTTGCAGATAATACTGAAAATAAACAGCTAAAAGAGATATATACAAAAATAAACAGTGATATTAATGCAGGAAATAGTATGTCTGATGCGATGGAACCTTACACGGAAGAATTTGGTCATGTGGCATTGGCTATGACGAATCTTGGTGAAAGAACCGGAAATATCTCTGAATCTTATCATAAATTGGCAGATATTTTGGAAGATATTAGAGATAATACAGCAAAGTTTAAAAAAGCAATCCGTTCACCTCTTATTACATTAGCTGCAATGGGGATAGCATTTACAATACTTATTATGGTTGTTGTTCCAAAATTTAAAGATATTTTTTCTAGATTTAAAACAGAATTGCCTCTTCCTACACGAATACTATTGAAATTAGAATGGGCTTTTAGTAATTATGGATTACTTATATTAATTATCTTAGTTGGTTCGGTTTTTGCAATAAAGTATTTTTATAAAAATAATAGAGACTTTAAATACAATATGGATAGAATGATGATACACCCAAAATTTTATCTTATTAATAAAGCTATTTTTCTTTCAACTATGCATAAATATAACTTAGTATTTGGTGAGCTTGTTAAATCGGGAATACCTGTATCCGAAGCTTTGGATACAGCTGTAGGGATGGTTGATAATTTAGCCATAAAAGAGCAACTTTTAACCGTGAATGCAAATATCGGTCGGGGTATGAATCTCGCTGAAGCTTTTGAAATTACAGGGCTCTATCAAAATATGCTACTTCAAATGATTAAAGCAGGAGAGGCAGGTGGACAACTAGATGCGATGCTTGATAAAGTAACCCATTATTATGATATGGAGTTTCAAGATCTTATTGATAACCTTTCTACGTATATTGAACCTATTATGATGTTTTTTATTGCTGGTTTGGTACTCTTGATGGCACTTGGTATATTTATGCCAATGTGGGATCTTGGTAGAGCCGTGGGAGGGTAAGTGTTAAAAAGAAGAAAGAATTTCTTTCTTCTTTGATTTAAATTTTTAAAGCCGATGATATTTAATCGCTCTTTCCAGATCTTCTTGTGTATCTATCCCAAAACTTTCTGTGTCAACTTCTATCATGGCTACTTTATAACCATGGTAGAGTGCTCGGAGTTGTTCCAGTTTCTCTATCTCTTCAAGTGGAGCAGGAATAAGCGTACAAAATTTTTGTAAAGATCTTACGGTAAAACCATAAATCCCTAAGTGTCCTTTATAACTATCAAAGTGATGATCCCGCGGATAAGGGATTTTTGCTCTGGAAAAATAAAGAGCAATATCCTTTTTATCTGTAACCACTTTAACAATATTAGGATCATCTGCTTCAGGATTAGAGATGGTTTTGTAACAAGAGTTCATCATAATAGTTTCATTCCCTCTGTTCTTTTTTGTCAGATCATAAATAGCCTGTACAACATCAGTCTCAATAAAAGGTTCATCTCCCTGAACATTGATGATGATCTCATCATCACCTAAACCCAATTTTTGTGCAGCTTCATAGATGCGGTCTGTACCACTTTGATGTTCTATAGAAGTGAGGATGGCTTTGATATTATGATCCGTAGCAATATCTATCACTTCTTGAGCATCTGTAGCAATAACAACACTGTCTATATCTTCAACTGCCTTAGCTGTACGCACAACCATGGGCATGCCACCAATATCTGCTAAAACTTTGTTAGGGAAACGACTTGAACCGATGCGTGCAGGAATAATGATCATAAGTTACCTTTTTATATGTTATAGGTATGATTTTACACTCTCTATGCTAAAATACTTGCAATAAATTAAAATATAAAACGTGATAAGTCACGTGAGCACTCTGCTGAAGGGAACTTAGCGTTAGCGTTAGGTTTTTGGGCTTTGCTCAAAAGGCGTAAGTACAATGAATAACAAGGCACTTTTACTTCTGAATATGGGTGGACCCAATACTATTGAAGAGGTTGAACTCTTTTTGCGTAATATGTTTGCCGATAAAAATATATTGACCATGAATCCTACTATACGAAAGTTTATTGCCAATATTATCATCGCTAAACGTCTAGAAGATGTGAAAGAGAATTATAGGCTTCTTGGTGGAAGATCACCACTTTCTGAGCTTACCAATAAACTCATAGAGAAGTTAAAAAATGAGCTTGACATACCTATCTATCCTGCTATGCGATATGTTCCACCTTTTGCTGATAAAGCATTGGAGATATGTAAAAAGGATGGGATAGAAGAGCTGATTCTTTTTCCTATGTACCCTCAATACTCAACGACAACTACGCTTTCATCGGTAGAAGATATTGAGCAACGATGCATAACAATGGGATATACCCCTAAGATAACAGTAATCGAACCTTATTATGATGATTATAATTATATTGAAGCCAGTTGTGAAAAGATCATGGAAGCTATGGAAAGTAGAGAGACAAAAGAGTATGATTTGTTACTCTCTGCACATGGACTTCCTCTTAGCATTATTAAAGCAGGAGATCCTTATCAGAATCAAGTAGAGGGAAATGCTTCTGCTATAAAAACCTATTTAGCCTGTAAAGGTATAGAATTTCATGATATTAAACTTGTCTATCAATCTAAAGTGGGCTCCTCTGCCTGGCTTGAACCCAATCTTGTTGATGTCCTTCGTAATCCTACACATAGAAAAGTACTTCTTTATCCTTTGGCCTTTACTGTGGATAATTCTGAAACGGTTTTTGAGCTTGATATGGAACATAGGGAAATAGCAGAGAAGATCAAATATGAAGAGTACGTAGTAGTAAAATGTTTGAATGATTCTGATAAATTTGTGGAGCTCATTGTTGAAAAAATCAAAGCTTTATAAATATCGTTCAAAGTTCAAGATTCTTTTTTGGTTGGCCGTGCTGATTAGTTACATAGCTGCAGTGTTACCACAGGAGATAGCTCCGCATATCGGATCTTTGAATGATAAGGCACATCACGTACTTGCTTTTATCGTTTTGGGGCTTCTCCTGCGACTCTCTTATCGTATTAATTACTGGTATGCATTTCTTTTTTTAGTGGGTTATGGTGTGTGTATTGAACTCTCTCAACTTTGGATTGCTACAAATAGATATGCAGATATCAATGATGTGGGAGCAGATATGATTGGAAGTTTTATTGGATTAAAACTCTATAAGTACCTCAAAAGAATAATTTGATGCAAACCATTCAAAATAACTATACATATACTACAGAAGTGAATCGTTCAAAGTTCATAACCTACTTGGTACCTATATCAGAGTATAAAGGATTACAACAAGTACTTAAAAAAGAGCACCCTAAAGCCAACCATGTGGTCTATGCACTTCGCTATCTTAATAAATTTGATCAGATCGCAGAGAACAGCTCAGATGATGGTGAACCAAAAGGGTGTGCCGGAGTTCCTGCTTTAAACGTACTAAGAGGTGAGGTACTTGTGAATTGTGCCGTGCTGATCGTGCGTTATTTTGGTGGTATCAAGTTAGGTACAGGGGGTATGGCAAGAGCATATGCTTTAGCTGTAAAAAATGTTTTAAAAGATACCATCCTTTTACCGTATGAGAAGCAAGTTATATATGACTTTGAATGTAGTTATTCTGATGTTAATAAAACACTCTATAAATTAAAGCAGTTAAGTATTGTTCAGTATGAACGTGAATTTGGTATAGATAGTGTATCATGGGAAATAGTAGGAAGTGAGGTACAAATAGAGAGGTTTAAAAAGTAGGGTGTTGTCCCATGACAACACCATGAATAGAACCAGAAGATAAAATATATATCGTATTAAAGGCTACAATGCCTCATCATCCTCTTCATCTGTTCTGATACGGATGGTTTTAGAGATATCTGATACAAATATCTTACCGTCACCGATCTTACCCGTTTTAGCAGCTTCTTTGATGGCTTCTATGGCTTTGTTTACATATTCGTCATTACTTACAACGATCTCAAGTTTTACTTTAGGGATGAATTCTACAACATATTCAGCGCCTCTATAGAGTTCTGAGTGTCCTTGTTGTCTTCCGTAACCTTTGACTTCAGAGATAGTCATTCCCTCAATACCTGCTTCTACCAATGCTTCTTTTACATCATCTAATTTAAATGGTTTAATAATCGCTTCAATTTTTTTCATAGTTTATTCCTTATATTGTTCGTTTAAATTCTGGATATGCTTCCATCCCACACTCAGCTGCATCGATTCCTTCAAGTTGTTCTTCATCATCTGCACGAAGAGAGAAGAATTTATTGATAATATAGATGATAGCATAAGAGAGAGGAAATACAATAGCACCCACTACAGCAATACCTTTAAGTTGTGATAGTATGCTTACATCAGATACAAATATACCTACGGCAAGTGTTCCCCAGATACCATTTACCAAGTGTACAGAGAGTGCCCCAACAGGGTCATCCATTTTAAGTTTGTCAAAGATAGGGACAAAGAAAACAACCAATGCACCACCTATGGCACCAATGAGAATAGGCTGATACATACTGTATTGGTCTGGACCGGCTGTGACTGCGACAAGTCCACCAAGAGCACCATTGAGGATCATGGTGATATCAAACTTTTTGTAGCGGAAGTAAGTGAGTAGCCAACCAACGATCGCACCGGTAAGACCGGCTGTGTTTGTATTCATAATGGTTAATGCGACTGCATCAGCATTTTCTTTACTTGAAATTGCACCAACGGAACCACCGTTAAACCCGAACCAACCGATCCAAAGAAGAAATGCTCCCAGTGTAACAAGAGGTATGTTGGAAGCAGGGATTACTTGGATTGCTCCATTCTTCTTATAACGTCCACGTCGTGAACCCATGATTAAAATAGCAGCTAAAAGTGCCCAACCACCTGTAGAATGGATCACTGTACAACCTGCAAGATCAACCATACTTGAGATATCAAGCGCAGTACCGGCTAAAAAGTTAGCACCCCAAGTGATATTGACAATGGTTGGATAGAGGAATGCTCCTACAACTACAGTAAAGAGGGCTAAAGGCAAGATACGAGAACGTTCACTTACCCCACCACTCATAATATTGACTACTTTCCCAACAAATGCCATTTGAAAGAGAAAGAAAGCATATTTGCTTATACCATCCTGATGATCCCAACTTCCAAAAGCATACTCATATCCTATAAGCATAAATGCCAAAGAGGCAATGGCATAGATCATCACATTCACAGTAAGTACTGCTGTGACATTTTTTGTTCGGACGAGACCTGCTTCTAACATAGCAAACCCGGGTACCATAAAGATGATAAGGGTCATGGCAAAAATAGCAAAGAAGGTATCAATAACATAATTCATTTCCATAATTTCACTCCTAAAAATTTGAATAGCTTAGTGTAGTGAAAATTAAAGGATAATATTTAAATAGGTTGATTGATATTTAGGCATAAAATAAATTTTTGTAAAAAAAGTTTATAAAAAAGTGATTAATTTTTAATCAGTAGGGTCAATGACATCGACCCTACTGAATTATAGTGCTTCTGCATCCTCTTCATCTGTTCTAATACGAACAGTTTTATCAATATCGGATACAAAGATCTTACCGTCACCGATCTTGCCGGTCTTAGCAGCAGATTTGATTGCTTCTATAGCTTTGTTCATGTACTCTTCTGAACTTACAACAATTTCAATCTTTATCTTCGGGATGAACTCAACGACATACTCTGCACCTCTATAAAGTTCTGAGTGTCCTTGTTGTCTTCCGTAACCTTTGACTTCAGATACAGTCATACCTTCGATTCCTGCTTCTACCAATGCCTCTTTTACATCTTCAAGTTTAAATGGCTTAATGATCGCTTCAATTTTTTTCATTTTGTTTCCTTTTTTGTAACTCTCGTTCCCACGCAAAGCATGGGAACGAGAGTGTATTTTACGTTTATTATATATACATACCTTTTTCACCGTGTACTGCTTCATCAAGACCATTATACTCAGTCTCTTCATCTACTCTTGCACCACCCGTTAAAGCACTTGCTACATAGTAAACAATAACAGTACCGATGAGTGTCCAGAGACCAACGACTACAACTGATTGAACTTGAACCATAAATTGTCCCATTCTGTCTCCACTCTCTTTCATTGGACCATCCCAAAGAAGCGCTTTGTCATTAAGTGCAAAGAATGCAGTTGCAAGTGCACCCCATAAACCAGCTAAGAAGTGGATACCGAATGCATCAAGAGAGTCATCGTAACCAAAGATCTTTTTAAGTTTAACTACACCGAAGAATGCAATGACAGAGCCGAAGATACCGATGATAAATGCACCGCCGACGCCAACAAAACCTGCAGCAGGTGTAATAGCTACAAGACCAGCAATGATACCGGAAGCAATTCCTAGAAGTGTTGGTTTCTTATAGATGATCCACTCTAACATTAACCATGTTACACCTGCAGCTGCAGTTGCGATAGTTGTTGTAAGTACAGCTAGACCTGCAATGGCATTTGCACCAAATGCAGAACCACCGTTAAATCCGTACCAACCGAACCATAATAGTGCAGCACCGGCAGCAGTAAAGAGAATACTAAATGGTTGCATAGCTACTTTAGGATAACCTGCTCTTTTCCCAACTAAAATAGCAAGTACAAGCCCGGCCAAACCACCGTTCATATGCACCACTGTACCACCGGCAAAATCAAGTGCACCCGCATCAAATAGCAATGCACCGTCTCCACCCCATACCATATGTGTAATAGGAGCATAAACTACCAGACCCCAAAGAGCTACAATCACCATCCAAGTTGAAAATTTCATACGTCCGATTACAGAACCTGAAGCGATGGCTACAGTAATAGCAGCAAATGTACCTTGGAATGCAATAAATACGTAAGTTGGGTAAGAACCACTGAGGTCAGTCCATTTAATACCACTTAATAGTATATTACCAAAACCACCAATGAATTTTTGGATACCTGCAGATTCAGCTGTTCCAAATGCAATAGAATAACCTGCAACGATCCATACTGTAAACGCTAAGACAAATGCTCCCATTACCATTGCGTATGTATTCAATGCATTTTTGCTTCTTGTCATACCGGCATAAAAGAGTGCAAGACCTGCCGGTGTCATTAGTAGTACAAGTGCTGTGGACATCATCATCCATGCAGTATCACCCGTATCGAGTTTGTCTTCCGCAAAAGCGGCGATCGGCATCAAAGATGCTAGTAGAGCTAAAAGTTTTAACTTCATGCTTTTTTCCTTTAAAATAATTTTCAAAGGAATAATAACATCTAAAAGAGATACTTTTTATCAGATTCATGATTAATTTTTAATCAATCTTGAATAAGCGGAATTTCTAATTTAATGGTTCTCTCTTTAAGGAGTGAAGTAATATGACTTTGTATAGCTAATGTACGTATCTCTTCATCACTCTCATTGTAACGTCCATTTGCTTCAACGCAGAGTTGGACAATGGGTTTCTTTTTACCTGAAATGATGACATGTTCACCTACTAAGAGTTTTAGTGTAATGTTAATAGAATCAGAAGATCTAAAGGCATCCAGTGTTTTTCTTAGAAGTTTTGAAAACCTATTCTGATCTATTTTAAAAGAGGGAATGTCCGGGTCTGTCAAAAGCTTTAAGGCATTATTGTTCTTTGTCTTAAAGAGGGCAATATTTGCTTCAAGTAGAAGGTTGATATCTGTGCTTACTAATTTGTCTCTCTCTATAGGTGTTGCAGATTTTGTACGTGGGGCATTGTAAAAACGAATAGATATCTGATTTTCATCTTCATACCCTACTGTGATGGCATAAAAACTGAATGAGTCATAATTAAGTGTAAGCGTAGTTGTTTTATAACCAAAATTTTGTGGTGCGTAGGCAAGTGCCAAGTCATAAAGTTCTTTTTTGGAAACATACCCAAAGAGTATTTCTGCTGCATTGTTGAGATAGAGTATTTTACCTTGTACATTAAAGAGGATAAAAGGACTGTTATCCCAGTCTAAAAATGATTGAAAATCAATCGATGTTGTGTTCATGTATTTTCTTTCTGAGGGTATTTCTATTAATGCCAAGTACTTGTGAGAGTTGTAGTTGTGAACCAAACTTTTTTAGACCAGCTTCTATAAGAGGTTTCTCATAGAGTATTAGATGCTCTTTGTAGCCATTATTACCGTCAAGTTCTTCTAGAATGTAATGGTAGATAGCCTCTTGTATATCTTTGGTTTCCATAGAGTGATTCATTAAATATCGGTAGATCGATCGTTTGAGGCTTTTAGTATTGTCTCTTAGGTCAATAGGTATTTTTTTAGTTGAAATATCTAATGTTTTAATCATTAGATTAGACTGAGCTTCTTGAATGAACCTCTCTTTTATGAAATCGGTATCATCAGGACGTTCTTTAAGTGACGGAAGGGTATATATAAAAGCAAAGAGATTGTCTATTGTCTGTTGGTTCCCTACATAGTTTGCTGTGGCTATGACACGTTTATTATCCAGATCAAGACTCTCCTGATTACTGAGTTTTTCAAAATCCGTGATGATGAGCTCGTCCACTTCACTAAGAAGCTTGATGACTGCCTCTTGATCTGATCCTGAGACCAAAGGTGCATTAGGGAAGAGATAGCGGGCTAATGACTTTTTGCCAATATTTGGCTCGCCGATGATGATAGAAGAGACAAAAAGGGTTTTTGTAAGGTTAAAACCTTTAATGATGTTCTGTACCTGTTCAGAGTTGCTGAAAAATTGTTCCATATAAGTGCTTTTTATATTTATGATTTGATTAAAAAATAATCATTTTGTAATAGTAATATTATAACTAATCTATGTTAAACTAATAAAACTAAAAGGGGAAGGTAAACTCATCGAAAACGTGTTTAAAACTTTTTGTGAATATAACCCACATTTAACTCTGGAACAGTCCATTGAATATTTTGCTATATTGGGTGGGGTAGAACAGAGTATAGAACTTGATTTTTTTGAAGATGTCTTTACTATGGTTGAGTCTAATTTCGTAGAACATTTCAACAAATTTCAAAATCTTGTCTCACCCTCTTATCTGATTGAAACACCTTACCGTGAAGTGCTTATGGCAGTTGCCAGAGGTGATGGTAAATTCTACTCTGTACTCAGAAAAGCAAGGCTAAGTGAGAGTGCAGGGGAGAGTGTTATTCGAGAATTGGTAGATCTTAACATTCTTCAAATAGAATTCTCTCGGGAATCTCCGCTCAAAACACACCCCAAACATAAACTTAAAAAAGAGTTACGTTCCTACCGTATACAGGATAAGCTTCGTTTTGTGTACCCTTTTATGCGTTTTTGGTTTGGTTTTGTCACCTACTATAAAAAAGACTTACTGCAAGGTGATGCTGCAGCTTTTTTAGAGAACTTTAAAAATAATTATGAACGTTTACGTACATTGGTCTATGAACAGCTTTGTGATGCTTTGCTTGTGAAATATTATGAAAAATCTACACCGTTGCTTAGTCACGGAAGCTACTGGAACCAACACAGTGAGTTCGATATTTTAGCGATCAGTGAAGATAAAAAACTTATTTTGGGGGAATGCAAATATAAGGATCGTAAAGTGTGCAAGAATGAATTGAGCAAACTTAAAGCCAAAGCTTTACAGTCGGGAATCAAAGTAAATGTTTATGCACTTTTTTCCAAGAGTGGGTTTTCTAATGAGCTGTTGGGAATGAAAAGTGAGAACTTATTACTCTTTGATTTAAATGATTTGCAAGTGTTATTGTAGGATGTTGTCCCCTGACAACACCCTACAATTTATGTAAAGTTTCAACCTTATCTGCTGTAACGACCTCTTCCTCATATACCTTCACCCTTTCTAAGTAACCAGCTATTTCTACTTCTTCATATGTTATTCCCTCAGGTACTGCTTCAGAGTGGAGTTGTACTGCACACTGTTTGTAGTTAGGCTCAAATGACTTAGGGTCAAACTCAGGGATGGTGATGTTGTTAATGAGTTGTTCATTAAAGTGGAAAGGGACAAAGACATTCCCCTCACGAACTGTCTCACTTACTTTGACAATGACATCTTCCACACGTCCTCGTGTCCCTGAGAGGGCTATGCGGTCTCCACTCTTTACTTGTAATTTAAGAGCGTCTTTAGGACTGAGGTCTACCCATGCTTCTGGAGCTAGGGCATCGAGTATGCCTATAGTTCCTGTCTTGGTACGGGTATGGAACTGCTCTACAGTTCGTCCTGTGTTAAGTATGAGAGGTAGATCTTTACATGCCATTTCAGAGAGTGGTATCCACTCAACTGGAAGTAAGCTAGCTTTTCCATTAGCAGTTTTACATGGCATATCTGGTGTGTAGAGACGTTTGGTTCCCTCTGGAGCTTGCTCATTACATGGCCACTGTATACCCCCAAGTTGTTCTATCTTCTCATAAGACATTTCTGAGTAGTCACAGAGTTGCCCTTTACTTACTTTTTTAATTTCATTAAATACATCTCTAGGTGTTTGTAACTCTTTAAAAAGTAATTCATGTTTGTCTTCAAAGTATTTTGAAAACTCTAAGACTATGTCAAGATCAGCCTTGCTGTCACCCAACGGTTCTACCGCTTTCTTTGCAAGGTTACAACGTCTCTCAGAGTTCGTGTAACACCCTTCTTTCTCAGACCATGTCGCAGCTGCGAAGACCACATCGGCTATCTCAGCTGTGTCAGACATAAAGGAATCTTGTACTACGAGTATGTCTAGCTTTTTGAGGGCTTCACGTAAGGCATTTTGGTCAGGGTAAGATACCAATGGATTGGTAGCGACTACCCATAAGGCTTTTATCTCCCCTCTATTTATGGCATCTATGATTTGAGGATAGGTATACCCACGTTTATTTGGCACTAAGTCCACAGGTACATTCACAAT
>Ga0256827_10000530_pt1 | contig 23661 bp, 13 predicted proteins | sample CV84metaG_FD_185977 | JGI IMG/M metagenome (GOLD analysis project Ga0256827, IMG submission 185977) | Hydrothermal vent microbial communities from East Pacific Rise, Pacific Ocean - CV84 | ecosystem: Environmental > Aquatic > Marine > Hydrothermal vents | place: Pacific Ocean: East Pacific Rise...
GTTGGTATTTGCAATTGAGCTGTATCTCGCGTTTCGATATTTCCTGATGTGTCATGGATAATAAAGTCATACGTTCGGCAGCTGTCTTCCAATATTTTGCTCTCAGCTGAAACTTATTTCCAAAGTCGTTATCGGTCATCCCTCTCCAAAAAGAAGGGGCTAATCCCTTTTTATCATATAAAAACTCATTACCCTCATACATCCACGAACTGAGATAGGCCGTTTCTTTATCAAAGGTCATTGAGAAATCTCTATTTGAGAAGATGATCTCATCTTTATTTTCCTCTATTTCAACCACCGGATATTTGGATAATTTAGAGAATGAGAAACCACGCATAGAGGGTAGGTTAAACTGCTCCCAGGCGACTTCGTGACCGGCAGGCAACATACCATGCTCTTTTTTCTCACGGACAGAGATGGTTAGAATATATTCTACATTCTGTTCTGTAAGCGATTCGTTTTCAGGTATTCTAAAGATAACAGAATCACCTGGGTCCCCGGCCAAATGGTCTACACACCCCTCCATAATAGGCTGGCCATCTTGCAGGATAGACCAATAAAAATCGAATTCATTTAAATTCCTGTAATGGTATTTATTATAGATTTTTATAGCATTACCCAGTTTCTTAAACTTCAGATATTGGTATACTTTTTTCACTTCCCAAATACCCGGATGAAGTTCTCTATCGGCAAAAATAAGCCCATTGGCCAGGAAGTTATTATCACTTTGTATGGTATCTGTTCCAAAGTCGCCACCATAGGCATAATAGCTTTCTCCCGCATCGGTAGTTTGCAGCAAACCCTGATCTACCCAATCCCAAATAAAACCTCCTTGCAACACCTCTTCGGTTTCTATCACATCCCAGTATTCCTGAAGATTACCTGTGGAATTACCCATGGCGTGTGCATATTCGCACATAATTAAAGGGCGGTAATGCTCACGTCCGGCATATTCTTTTAAGTAATTGATAGATGGATACATAGGACATACGATATCGGTAGCAGGATCTTCACCGGCTCGTTCGTAATGCACCGGACGGTACGGGTCGATCTCGTGCATCATTTTGGAAGCCGCTTTAAAGTTCACACCAAAACCGGCTTCGTTTCCCATTGACCAGATAATCACCGAAGGATGGTTTTTATCTCTTGCCATCATACGTTTGATCCTGTCTAAATGTGCCAGCTCCCATTCCGGATTATTGCCTAATGTCCTGTCCAGATTATAACCCATGCCATGGCTTTCGATATTAGCTTCATCTATCACATAAAGGCCATACTCATCGCAAAGCTGATACCAATACGGATCGTTGGGATAATGCGAGGTACGTACAGCATTGATATTGAACTTTTTCATCAGTTCCATATCTTTTCTCATCAATGCTTTACTCACCACATGCCCGGTCAGCCCATCGTGTTCATGACGGTTCACCCCTTTGAGCAAAACCGGGATACCATTTACCAACAGCTGGCTGTTTTTTATTTCCACTTCCCTGAAACCAAATTTCGTACTCAGTACTTCCATAGGATGTATCCCGGATTTTAACTCCAAAACTAATTCGTAAAGATTAGGTGTTTCGGCCGACCATAAATCGGGGTAAGGGATCTCTCTCACCAATTCAATCGTTCTGCTATCCTTAGGAGAAAACTTTTTGGCATTAAGATAGGTCTTCTTAATCTGTTTCCCATTACGGAACACCCTCACTATCACTTGTGATTCTTTAAAAAGCAGCTCACTACGGTTTTCGATATCTATTGATAAGTTGATGCTTCCTTTAGAAAAATCATCGTTCAGCTCTGTTCGTACTTCAAAATCGCGGATATACATAGGTGGACGTGCCATTAAATACACATCACGCTCAATGCCACTGATGCGCCAGAAGTCCTGGCACTCCAAAAAACTCCCGTCCGACCAGCGGTATACTTCCACTGCCAGGGTATTTTTCCCTTTCTTGATGTAAGGCGTAATATCAAATTCAGCCGGTAACTTACTCCCCTGGCTATATCCTACCTTTTGTCCGTTTACCCAAACATACATGGCCGATTTAACAGCCCCAAAATGAATGAAAACATTTTTCCCTTCCCAGGAATCATCAATAGTAAATTCCCGAAAATAAGAACCTACCGGATTATATTTATGGGGTACATGAGGTGGGTTGGGATGTCTGGTCCATTCGTAATTATGATTCACATAAATAGGAATATCATAGCCTTGCAACTCCCAGTTAGAAGGTACTGGAATGCTATCCCAGTCTTTTCTCTCGAAGTCGTTTTCATAAAACTTCTCAGGACGTGAAGCCGGATTCTCGCTCCAATGAAACAACCACTCTCCATTTAAACACTTATAATTATTAGAAACCTCAGGCTTAAAACTTAAAGCATCATCAAGGCTTTCGTAAGAATACAAAGTGGTGTGAGGGTCTTCTTTATGATGTTGTATGATATTAGGGTTTTCAAGATCCTTTGGAAAAGTCTGTGCTTGCGACAAGATGATAAGGCCTAAAAAGCTTAAGAGTAAGTTGGTTTTTAACATACGGAAATGTTTATTATTTATAATATCAATTATATTTTTATATCGCATCGCTTATCTTAACAGTTCAAATCACAGGATTTTAAGATATCAACGATGTATTTTCTGAGGAGCAAATATAAAGAAATATGATGTGAAATAATGAACAAGAAAAATAATGTATTTTTGCAGCTGAAAAATTCTAAAAATATTAATATGAGTGAGAAAGTATCTATAAAATGGACTGAAGAGATGTCGTTTGTAGCCGATGTAAACGGACATAAGATAACAATTGACGCTACAGAAAATGTAGGTGGCAAAGATAGAGGCCCACGCCCCAAACCAATGATGTTATTGGCATTAGGAGGCTGCACAGGAATGGATGTAGTGTCTATCCTTAAAAAAATGAGAGTGGAGCTCGATAGCTTCGATGTAGATGTTGAAGCCTCTGTAACCGATGTACACCCTAAGTATTACGACCATTTCACAATTGTTTATACATTTAAAGGTAAAGATTTACCTATGGACAAATTAGAAAAGGCCGTAAATCTATCACAAGAAAGATATTGTGGTGTCAGCGAGATGTTGCGCAAATCCTCTACGCTCGATCATAAAATTGTAGTTATCGACTAAGACCAAAGTCCTTAAAAACCATTTGCAACTCGCAGAGTATCATAGCAGTTGCACCCCAAATACAAAGCTCCTTGATTTGATAACAAGGGGCTTTTATAGTATAGGAGTCCTTCCCTCTTTGCCTTAATACTACTTCTTGTTTTTTATAGGCCTCTTCGGCAAACAGATCAGCAAGGCTGATGGTGTGGAGCTCTTTTACCTCCGACAGATTGGGTTTTAGTTTGGGCAATTGTGGGATAAAAGCAATGAAGGGCTGAACGATAAAATTGGATGGCGGGATATATAAGTCCGATAATTTCCCCAAATAATCACCGGCAGATAAGGGCACACCTGTTTCTTCAAAAAACTCCCGGATAGCTGTTTCCTGCAAGCTCTTATCTTGTGTTTCCTGCCGGCCTCCCGGCAACGAAATCTGCCCACTATGAACACCATTATCTTCGGTTCTTTTCATCAGTAAAAGTTTAAGCTCCGAATCTTCAGTAAACAATAAAAGCGTCACGGCACTCAACTGGGCATTTGGGGGCCATTGTCGTGTCAGCAAGCCTTCTATCCTATCATCGGGCGCTAATTTTATATGCGCTTTGGAGGCAGGCAACTCGGTGTTTAATGCTTCTTTAAGTTTATTTATCATATCGTTAATGGTATTCATAGGGCGAATTTACATCATTTTTTAATCAGAGAATATTAAAATTATTTAAAATAATGCATTAAATACGATTGTGGAAAAAAGGACCATACTAAGGGATAATAAAATTAAAGAATATACCTATCTTTGCAGAAAATAGTATTATATGAATTTAGAGCAATTTCAGCCAGAACACGAATCGGAAGAATTATTAGAAGAAAACAAATCGTTGGTTTTGTTTAATGATGACTTTAATACTTTTGATTTTGTTATCGACACCTTGATTGATGTTTGCGGGCATGATACGCTTCAGGCAGAACAATGTGCATTGATAGTTCATTATAAAGGGAAATGTGCCGTTAAGTCGGGAACTCACGACGAGCTAAAACCTCCTTTTACCGAAATGTCGAACAGAGACTTAACCGTTGCTATAGACTAATAGTATTTATCAAACATGAGTTTCAGATGCCAAAAATCCTTATCCTCTTCTTTTTAATCCTTTCCTCTTCTGCTGTAAAATCGCAGGAAAATGTGCATTATAAGAACTATTATGAGGAAATGGATATATTGATTAAGTCGCTTCATAAAGCGCAGGATTCGGAGGCATACCTGCATCTGGCCAAACGCTTCGAAGCCGTTGCCCTGAACGAAGAAAGCAAGTGGGTTCCTTATTATCACGCCATTTACGCTTATATAAAAACCTATCTCTTACACAGTAATTCCCAGATAAATACAGCTTATTTAACACAAGCCCAATCCTTATTAAACACTGCTCTGAAATACAGCCCCGGCAATGATGAGTTAAGGGTATTACAAGGTTATATCTACCAGGCACATATCAAAGGTAAAACCGGCCACGATGCTTTTGACTGGGGAAAGAAAGCCGTGATGGAATACGATAGGGCTCGCTTTATCAACGAAAAAAACCCTCGCCCCTATTTCCTGATTGGAGAGGTATTATTTTATCTGCAAAAGGGTTTTGGTGGTAATAAAGAAAGTGCTTGCAACCATTTTCATCAGGCAGATGAAAAATATCAGAGTTTCATCCCACGAAGTGAGTTCTCTCCCAACTGGGGAATGGAAGAGAATAATAAAATGCTATTAAAATGTAAATAAACTATGTCGCAAGCACTATTAACTTTAGAAAACCTAACAAAATCGTATAGCGATAAATTACTTTTTAAGGATTTAAACTTTGGTATTAACCAGGGACAAAAAATAGCCTTGGTAGCACATAATGGTGTTGGCAAGTCCACATTATTAAATATTATTACCGGCATCGACATCCCCGATGAAGGCTCGGTCATTAAAAAAGAAGGGCTAAAGATTGCCTACCTTAAACAAGACCCTAAGTTTAAGCCGGGTGCTTTGGTAAAAGAGGTGTTGTTTCATTTGGATAATGTCTATGTAAAAACCATCGAAAACTACCATGTATCTTTAAATAACTATCAGGAAAATCCTTCGGATAAAAACCAGGAGCTCTTAGATGTGGCTATTACCCAAATGGATCTTCAGGAAGCCTGGGACTACGAAACCCGAATGAACGAGATATTGGATGTTTTTCAGATCAATAATTTAGATCAGGAGGTGGCTGAGCTTTCGGGAGGCATGAAGAAGAAACTGGCTTTGGCCTCTATCATTATCGACGAAGCCGATTTAATCCTCCTGGACGAGCCTACCAACCACCTCGATATCAAAACCATCGAATGGCTCGAAGCACATATCAGCAAAAGCAAACTCAGCCTGCTGATTGTTACTCACGACCGCTATTTCTTAGATGAAGTATGTGATATCATCATCGAAATAGATCAACATTCCAGTTTTGTTTATAAAGGTAATTTTAGTTATTTCTTAGAGAAGAAGGCAGAGCGAGAAGTTCTGGAAGCTATGGAGATTGACAAAGCCAAAAACCTCTATCGCAAAGAGCTGGACTGGATGCGACGTCAGCCTAAAGCACGTACCACCAAGAGCAAAGCGCGTATTGATTCGTTTTATGATTTAGAAAAGATAGCCAAGAAGAAATTAGAAGTCAAAAAACTGGACTTTAACATCAAGATGAGCCGCCAGGGCGGTAAGATACTTGAGATCAAGAACCTCTATAAATCCTTTGACGATATTATTATCACCAAAGGCTTTGAATATATCTTCAAAAAAGGAGAACGTATTGGTTTAGTGGGTGAAAATGGCAGTGGTAAAAGTACTTTCCTGAATATGATCACCGGTCGGCTAAGCCCCGATAAAGGTAGTATTATTGCAGGTGACACTACCAGGTTTGGCTATTACACCCAAAAAGGCCTGGAAGCCAAAGAGGATTTAAAAGTCATTGATATTGTTAAAGAAGTAGCCGAAGTGATTGAAATGGGTAAAACCAGTTTTGGAGCGGCACAATTCCTGTTCTATTTTGGCTTCTCCTACTCCCTGCAACAGAGCTTTTACCGTAATTTAAGCGGAGGCGAAAGGCGTAAGCTATATTTGGTGATGACCCTAATGAAAAACCCTAATTTCCTGATTCTGGATGAGCCTACCAACGATCTGGATATCTTCACACTTAATAAGTTAGAAGAGTTCCTGCTCACCTTTAAAGGCTGTTTGATTATTGTGAGCCACGACCGGTATTTTCTGGATAAACTCAGCGATCATTTGTTTATCTTCAAGGGTGAAGGCGAGATTAAAGACTTTGTAGGAAACTACTCCGATTACAGAGAGTTGCAAGAGCTGAAAGCAGCACAACTGAAAAAAGAAAAACGCGAAGAACGTAAAGCCGAAGAAACTAAAACCAGCAAGCCCAAAAACACTTCCAACAAACCATCGTATAAAGAGCAAAAAGAGTTTGAGAAGCTGGAAGCCGATATGCCTCAGCTGGAAACAGACAAAGAAGCCCTCTTAAACAAAATGAATGCCGGCGACTTATCTCCCGAAGCATTTAACGATACCAGCAAGAAATACCAGGAAGTCTGCGATCAACTGGATGAAATGGAAATGCGGTGGCTGGAATTATCGGAAAAAATGTAAGATAGTCTATGATTATAGTTCTTAGTGGTGACAAATAAAAAGAGGATTGTTTTAATATAAAACAATCCTCTTTAATATTTCTTGATATGATCAATTAGTCATCAATTTTAACGAAACGACCATCTAAATCGAAAACAATATCCAGGTCATTTTCTAATTCAACGGCCTGATACCTGCCATCTAATTCCCAATCGGTAATACCCACATTAGGATAATTTGTATGGACATAAGCCAATATCTTCTTTGGAATCACCTGATCCGGTAATTTGGAATCCGCTTTAATGTCTGTAATCTGGAAATCTCCGTCAAACTCCAATTCAATATTCCCTTGTAAATCTACCTCATAAGTCGTTGAGAGGATCTCTCTGTCTTTTACAACTTTAAAGATACTATTATCAGGAAAATATTTCTTAACATACTTAACTATTTCAACGGGTATTTTCCCGTTTGGAATTATGCTCTCCTGAGCATAAGAAGTAAAAGACAAACTTGCTAATACCACCATCGAAAACATAAAAATTAACGTTCTTTTCATTGCCATCATTTCTGAGATTGCTACTCTATTTAGGATTTTTGCGTTTCTCCTTTTATTAATTCTCTGATTATTTTAGAGATACAAAATTATGAATCTTTCGACACATCGAAAGAGCAATCTTGATAATAAATGTTAAAACGTATATAACAACTTAATATGCAATGGCTTATAAATAAGAGGCAGATAATACTATATCCATTTCACTAAGAGGAACTCATCATGATGTACCAATAAATCTGATTTAGGGAAAACCCTGAATACAAAATCGTGAACACCAGCCCGGTATATGGGGATATTGCATGAATAAACCGAGATATTACCTTCAACGGACACATCCAGCTCTTGTTTATAAATAATGGAAGTGATCTCATCATTATATTTTTTGGCAAATAAAATATCTACCCCAATTTCTTTATGTGATAATCCGTTTAAGTCGAGCTCTATTCTGGCAATAAAGTTATCATCGGTATTTAAAGCATTCTCCTGATTTGTTTGAGGCAAGGTCTCCGATATCACTTTAATATGATGCCATTTATCCAATACATCCTCTTTCCAGGCAGTTACCTTAGAAGCATAAGCATAATCGTTGGCACGTATTAACTTTGCCCTGTCGAACAGCTTATTGTAAAACTTCCTAAAGTAATCATCCAGCATACGTTTCATGGTGAAGTTGGGAGCTATCAGTGCAAAAGTATTTTTAATATGAAGCACCCACTCTTTAGATACATCGTTACTATCTTTATTATAATAGGTTGGTACCAATTCGGTTTCCAACAGATTATAAATTACTTCGGTATCTAACATATCCTGCATCCCTTGTTCGTCGTAGGTTCTGGCCTCATCAATAGCCCATCCAGCACCGGGTGTATAACCCTCGGCCCACCAGCCATCTAAAACACTGAGGTTCATCACACCATTCATCACGGCTTTCTCACCACTGGTTCCAGAGGCTTCCAAAGGACGTGTAGGTGTGTTTAACCATACATCTACACCACTAATCAGGTGCTTGGCCAAATCGATGTCATAGTTCTCGATAAATAATATCTTCCCTTCAAAATCGGGCATACGTGATATCTCTACAATTCGCTTGATTAGATCCTGGCCGGCTTTATCGTGAGGATGTGCCTTACCGGCAAATAAAAACTGTACCGGTTTATCGGGATTAGTCAGTAACTTCTTAAGTCTTTCGATATTGCTAAATAAAAGATGTGCTCTTTTATAAGTAGCAAACCTACGGGCAAAACCAATAGTTAAAGCCTTAGTATCAATCTTTTGCATCACATTAAAGATGTGACCCGGGAATTCGTGACGTGCAGTCATCTCCTGTGTCAGTCTTTTTTTAATATAAGCAAAGAGTTTGTTTTTTCTGATATTATGTATTTCCCAGATGGTTTCATCAGGCACCGAATGAATTTTATCCCATTTATCAAAATCATCTTGTTGACTAAGAAAATCATCACCAAACAACTCTTTATGAAAAGCCTGCCATTCCTTAGCGGCCCATGTAGGATAATGCACACCGTTGGTCACATAATTAATATGTAGCTCATCGGCATAATAACCCGGATACAGACTGCTGAACATCTCCTGAGATACCTTCCCATGAATCTGGCTCACGCCATTCATCTCTTGCGATAATTTGGCTGCCATCACACTCATAGAAAACTTCTGATGGGGTTTATTCTCAACCCAACGGCCCAAATTCATAAACTGTTCCCAGCTGATATGCAACCTATGTGAATAATGAGGGATATAACGTCGTAATAAATCCTCATCAAAGCTGTCGTGTCCTGCCGGAACAGGTGTATGTGTGGTAAACAAAGTGGTAGAACGAACTACTTCTACAGCATCTTTAAAGCTTAATTTATAGTTATTTACCAGGTTGTTCAGGCGTTCGATACTATTAAAAGCCGCATGTCCTTCGTTGGCATGGAATATCGTAGGCTTGATATTTAATTCATTCAGCAAACGAATACCACCAACACCCAATAATAATTCCTGTTTTAATCTGTTTTCCCAATCACCACCGTATAGCTTATGCGTTACCTCTCTGTCCTGCACCTGATTTTCATCAATGTCGGTATCAAGCAAATATAAGGGAACACGCCCTACATCAACCCGCCATATCTTGGCAGTCATATTTCTGCCGGGCAAAGCAATAGAAATCTTTTTCCAGTCGCCGTTATTATCACGAACCGGTTTTAGCGGGATATGAGAGAATTTTTGCGGTACATAGCTATCAATCTGATCACCCATACCGGAAATTACCTGTTTGAAATAACCATAACGGTATAATAAGCCAATACCTACCATATTGGTATTTGAGTCGCTGGCCTGTTTTAAATAATCACCAGCCAAAATACCTAAACCACCACTAAAGATCTTTAAAGTATCGTCGATACCAAATTCCATGCTAAAGTAGGCAATCATATTATTATCATCCTCTTTTGGTTGCGAAAGATAATCGGTGAAACTACTCATCACACGCTGGTAACGCGACATAAACCCCTCATCTTTGGCAAGTCGGTTAAGCAAGTCCGAAGACAGCTCTTCGAGCATGGGAATAGGGTTCTGGTCCATTTGATACCAAAGCTTTTTATCAATGGCTTTAAAGAGCTCTCTGGCTTCGGAATTCCACGACCACCACAGATTCTTTGATAAATCCTCTAAGCCTTTGATGGCCTCGGGTAATACAGGTTTTATCAGCACTTTCTTCCATTGTGGCTGTGGCTGAATAGTGAGGTTATTGGTTTTTTCTAATACCGGTCCCACTTTCTGAGCAGGCAGCTTCTCCTGTTTCTGATCTGTGAGTTTGATGGCCATATCATAAGCCTCAAAATAATACTTCACTAAATTAGACCATAAAGCCGTTTTACTAATTTTCTGACTCTCCTTAACAGCTTTAGCATAGGTCTTTTCATCGTCATGAGACATCTCAAGAATAACCTGAACCATCTTATCCACCACTTCTTCGGAGTTTTCATCGGTTCTTTCCAAAACGGTTATTCCCTTATGTTTAATTACAAACTCTTTATTAACCCATTGTCCAAAACCGGCTAAGTTGGTAGTTACCGAAGGTACACCAAAAGCCAGACTCTCTAAAGGAGTATAACCCCATGGTTCGTAATAACTTGGGAAAATACTTAAATTACAGCCTGCCAGTAAATCGTAGTAAGGAATATTAAAAATACCATCATCGCCGTTTAAATAAGCCGGAACAAAAACAACTGTCAGGCCACTTCCTCCAATATTATTCAAGCCATATTGGTTGCAATAATTAATGATCGCATCTTGATGATAATCCATTAAATTATGAGTCAAACGCGAATCAACAATTTCCACATCCTGACCTTTGAGTTTCTTTTGTAGATTCACATCAGGGCCAAAATGTGCCGTAGGGATGCTGATAAATGCCAAAACATTCTCACCACTTTTTAATAATGGCTTTATCTTTTTTAATACATCTAAGTATAAATCTACGCCTTTGTTTCGGTACTCATAACGTCCGCTGATAATGGTGATAAAGGTATCATCGCTTAATTCTTTTCCCGATAAGGCCTTTCCTACATCAAGCATCAGCTTGCGCGATTTCTGTCGTAAATCCCGATAGGCTTTTCCTGTGGGGACGATATTACTATCAAAACCATTAGGCGTGATCAAATCGGGTTTCTTACCAATCATCACTTCACATTCGCGTGCAGTCACCTCGCTTACCGTGGTGAACACATGGGCATGATGAGCCGCTAATTTCTCTAAAGAATGTTTTGATTTTAAATTGAACTCAGCAGACACCACATCGGGATTATAGGCTTCCATATCATCGTAGAGATTCAAGCCGTTACCGGCAATGGAACGTCCTAAAACTGTAGCATGGGTCGTAAATATTCTGGAGATATGCGGTGCAGTTGTCTTTAAACACAACACCCCTGCTCCTGTCATCCACTCATGAAAATGAGCCGCTACCTTTGTTTTAAAATCCAAATAATATTTATCGAAAGCCGCAATCACTTTACCGGCGGCATAGCCAAACAGGACAGGTTCGATATAGTCCCACTGTCCGGTAATAGAATCCAGTTGATAATCTTCCCAGAACTTCGAGAGTATCTTATTCTTCTCGGAGAAAAGGGCTGTAAAATCTACCAAGATAGCCACCGGTTCTCCAATGATCTTCCAACGACCAATTCTAACAATAATACCCTCTTTAGCTAAATATTCTTTTAAGCCCGAAAACAAATCCGAGTCTTCAATAAATTCGGTATTTCCTTTGGTATCCTTATTGAGTTCGGGGCCAATAAATATGTAGTTATCACCATATTGCTCGTGTAAACTCTTCAATTTAGTAGCAATAACGGTATGGATTCCACCAATCTTATTACATACCTCCCAACTAACTTCAAATATATAATCTGGTTTTGTTATTTCTTGCATTTTTTTGTTTATTCATTAAAATATAGCACCCTTACGATGACACATCGTAAACGGCAGCTAATATAACTATCTTCAGAGATTATTTTTTAATGCTCTTCACTTTCTTTTTGCTTTTCTGAGAATAAGCATCTAAACGGATTTTAAAATCGGAAAGTACATTCATATAATTGATGAAAGCTTCGAAAGGCGAGGCATAAGGATTAAAATATTCATGTACATCACCATCGGCAAACCATTTGGTACACATATAATAAAAGTGGTCGGATGTTTGTAATTTCAACCAGTCGGCATTCAACTGTTTGTCTTTACATTTTTGCATCTGAGGTATCATTGAGTTTAACTTCTCAAAAGCTTCATCTTGCATTTCATTACCCAGCCATGCCGATAAATCACGCTCTTCATCTGCCCAACTAATAGGGTTAGGCACATGTAAATCCGACACCGGTTTTAGTTTCTTTGACAATTCCGAAGGTGTATTAAAGGTAAACTCTCCGTCCTCAATAATCTTGCCAGGTAACACCCTCATAAAATCAAAGATGCCAGATTCGGCCCATTGGTGCTCTCCAAAGGTTTCGTAATCCATATAAAGATTCACTACTTCCTCTTCCGGCTTAATTTGCTTCAACCAGTGTAAATATTTATCAGTAGTCAATGGCCATTCGCCCCAGTCCTGGCTGGAGAACCTAAAGGCGATATCATCGCTCAAGCTAAAGTTCTTCAATAAGAGTTTTAAAGTCTTCTTATAAGGATGTTTATAAAGATAATTAGGGCTTTTCCAACCTAAGATATGCTTAGCACCCTCTGTCAACATGGTTTTAAATCCCATATCAGCTACCGCAGCACCAATATCATCGGAATAAACAAGCTCGGTATTTCGGAATGTAACCGTTTTTACACCAAACACCTCTTTTATCTTTTTCTGATGCATCTTCACCTGACGTTTGAACTCTCCGGCATCGTTTAGCGACACTAAAGAATGGGCATAAGTCTCGGCTAAAAACTCCACATTTCCCGTATCTGCCAATCGCTTAAAACTGTCTAATACTTCCGGAGCATATTGTTCAAACTGCTCAATAGCCATACCGGTAATCGAAAAACTGACCTTAAAATCTTTTCCATGTTTTTGGATTAATTCAAGCAACAACTGGTTCATTGGAAGATAATTCTTCTCTGCCACTCTTTGAATGATTGTTTTGTTAAGGTATTCATCAAAGTAATGATGATCGTTGCCCATATTAAAAAAACGATATTTCTTAATCCTATAAGGCTGATGTACTTGAAAATAAAAGCTAATTGAGCGCATATTCTATCTGTTTTATATTGTTCTTATACTCCGATTTGTTAATCTTTGTACAAAATAATTTGTCTATTACGTTATTACTGATTTAATGTCTGAGCATATAACTCTTTAATTTTTTGTGCGGCATGCTCCCACTTCAGGTTTTCCACTTCTTTCTTACCTTCTCTGATAAAGGTATTTGATAAAGATTTATAGTGTAATAAGCCATAAATAGCATCGGCCATGCTGTCGATATCCCAGAAATCGACTTTAAAAGCATGGTTTAACACCTCTGCCACACCCGATTGTTTGCTAATCACCACAGGCACATTGCTTCTCATGGCCTCTAAGGGAACGAGTCCGAAAGGCTCCGAAACCGAAGGCATGACAAACACATCGCTGAGCAAAAACATCTTATCTACGTCTTCGCCTTTTAAGAAGCCTGTAAAGTGGAATTTATCGGCTATCTTCAGTTCTGCAACCCTTCGTATCAGCTGATTCATCATGTCGCCATTACCGGCCATCACAAAACGAACATTATCATCTTTTTCCAAGATCTTTTTGGCTGCTTCTACAAAGTATTCCGGTCCTTTCTGAAAGGTTAAACGACCTAAGAAAGTCACCACTTTTTCTTTTACCGATTTCTTAATATTTAAATCTTCCTGCTCCACAGGTTCAATAGCATTGTGTACGGTTACTACTTTTGACGCATCGATGCCGTATTTATTAATCACTGTGTTACGGGTTAAATCGCTTACAGGAATCACCAAATCGGCTTGTCGCATACCGGCCTGCTCCAGGTTAAACACCTCGGAGTTTACCCTGCCTTCGCCACTTCTGTCATATTCGGTAGCGTGCATATGTACCACCAAAGGCTTACCGCTGATTTGTTGGGCAGCAATACCGGCCGAGTAAGTCAGCCAGTCGTGAGCATGGATGATATCAAAATCATATTGTTGTGCAATACTGGCACCAACCAAAGCATAGCGAGCAACCTCTTCCATCAGGTTCTTTCCATATTTCCCCGAGAAACTATACTTCTCGCCTAAGATAATATGTTCTTTTTCTTTAACCGTCTTACCATGATCCTCATGAAGTTTCTCAAAGTCTTCGGGATCGATATAAGGCATAATATTACTACCTATCTCCAGATAAGTCAGCTTATTCCAAAATTCCTGGATTTCCTTATTCTTATAATTCACAGGCACATCGGAGCCATTAACAATACGAACGGCTCTCTGGTCTTCGTCGCCATAAGCTTTAGGCACTACAAAAATGATATCTACATCGTGCTTTACCAGACCTTTGGTCAAGCCATAAGAAGCAGTTCCTAAACCACCTGTGATATGTGGGGGAAATTCCCATCCAAACATTAAGACTTTCATATCTGCTCCTCCTCTACTTTATTAATCATCCAAATAATTCGGCGCATCTCGGCGACATTCCAGGCCTGGGAAATTGTTCCTTTGCCATGGTGTGGAGGGTCTCCATTATATAACTCCGAAATAGTTCCTATCCCGTGCATCATTATTTCTTCTTCAAATCCTGCTACAATATCTTTTATCTCACGAATACCGGATTTACCATGAATCATTAAATGCACCTCGGCATAAGCACCCAAGAGCCATGGCCATGCCGTACCCTGATGGTAAGCTTTGTCGCGCTCTTCGATATTACCTTCGTAAACCGATTTATAATCAACGTTTTTAGGCGAAAGGCTTCTGATACCACGAACGGTTAAAAGCTCCTGTCGCACCACATCTAAAATGCTTTTCTTTTGTTCTAAAGTTAATGGAGAACAAGGAAGCGATGCCGCAAAAAGCATATTAGGACGCACAGACCAACTACAGTGATCGTGTGAGATATAATCGCAAACAATTTTTTTATCCGGATGTGTAAATTTATCCAGGAAGGCTTTATCAATAACTTTCTGAACAGGGTTCCAGTCTATCACAAAACGAACATCTTTATACTTCTTAGCCAGACTCATAGTAAAAGCAACGGCATTATACCATAAAGCATTTACCTCAATGGCATATCCCGGACGTTGTGTGATAGGCTGACCACCTAATACCGCATCCATCCAGGTTAATGGTGTATTCTCTTTTTCGGCATATAAAAGGCCGGATTCATCAATATATAAACCCAAGTCCTTGATACCATTTCTATAAGTATTTAAGATTTGTTTCATGAGTTTACCATACTTTCGCCATACCCAGGCTTCGTCATCGGTAAACTCGATATATTGTTGTAAGGTTCTGAAAAACCATAAACTCGTGTCGGAGCTTAAATAGTTGATATTCTCTCCTTTTCCAATATTAGGGAAAAGGCCGTCTTTCATTTCGGCCACTAAGGTTTCCAATACTTTTTTAAAGAGCTTTACATCACCCTGAACAAGTGTGATACCTGCTAAACTCACAAAAGTATCTCGGCCACTACGTCCCAGCCATGGCAGTCCTGCCAAGATCTCGGCCTTACGCCCGTCTTTTACAATAAACTGGCTGGCAGAATTCGACAGATTGGATTCAAAGTCTTTCCGTGGAATTCTTTGTTTCAGCTCCTTATTAAAACTACGTTTAAAAGTAGCCGGTGTTCCTTCTTCTACTGCGGCCTGAAAAATAACACTTTCACCTTTCTTGATATCAAACTCAAAGAAACCGGGCACCAATAAATCTTCTACCGACTGATAACCTCTGTTTTTTTCCTTTAAATATTCGATATCGTGATACCAAAGCGGCTCATGGTGATAGCTCACCTTTTTATTATACTGCATGAATAATGGTGTGAAACCATCGTACATCTTCATCGAAATACCATTCTTTGCTTCCTGAGCAGTCGTATTAGCATCAGCGTTTTCATGTGTTAATTCATGAATATTACGGAAGGCCAAAAATGGTCTTACTTTTAATTTGGTTTTAGAATGAGCATCTACCAAGGTATACTTAATAAAAAGCCTGGCTTGAGAGTCACTAAAGATACGTTCGACGGTTAATACAACACCTCCCACCCTATAGGTTTGTTTGGGGATGGGATCAAAATCGAACTTCTGAAGATATTTATGCCCTTTGGGCGCATATTCCCCACTCTTATAACGGTGTATTCCCAAATTAAATTCGGCATCGTTCTGCACAATGGTCACATCGGCATTTGATAATAATACATATTTTTCATTATTAAATGCCGGCTGTGGTGCTATCAAAAGCCCGTGATACTTTCGTGTATTACATCCCGATACAGTATAGCTTGAATATGAACCACTACGGTTGGTACGTAATAACTCCAGCTTTAAAGAGTTTTCGAGGTTGGTTAATTGTGCTTTATTTATTTTTATATTACTCATAATCAGATGATGAATGTTTTTTACTGTTGAATTTTACTCGCTCAGAAGAAAAAGAATTTGTTAGTAAACAAACAATAAGTAAACAACTTATTTCCTCTAAGTAAATAACGCAGCAAAGATAATCGGAAATTTAGTAATAGCAGCAAAATTTTAATAAAATAACATTAATTAAACTTTAAGTCTGTAGCATCACTTTTAGAGCAGTATTTTATAGAATAAAAACCTTTTCAGCTAATTGTTTATTGATGATGAAATGATACGTTTAGAGCTTAAACATAATAATCTACCACTTTGGCCTCAGCCACCACTATTTTGATAAAATCTAATACTTGTAAATGTTTGGGATGTACACGGTATTGCTCTAAGGCTTCATCATTCTCAAATTCCGAAACCAGCACTATATCATAGGCTGTGGGTCGTGTAGAGATATTAATACCTACTTCCATTTTAAGCAGACTGGGAATCTGAGGCTTCAAATCCATCAGCATCTTTTCCAGTTTATTCAGATGTTCCATGAAATCGGATACATCAGGTTTTAACTTCATCATTACTATATGTTTCAGCATCTTAAGTGTGTTTTATTTATAAATCTTTTATATCAAAAGTCGGATGATTTACATCCTGCCATTTAATATCTGTATTTTTATTGAACCATGTCATTTGTCGTTTGGCAAAACGGCGGGTATTGGTTTTTACTTTTTCTACGGCCCATTCATAAGAAACTTCACCATCTAAATGCATAAAAAACTCCTTATAACCCACCGTATTAAGGGCATTTAAGTCACGTTGAGGATAAAGCCTTTTCACCTCTTTAAATAAACCTTGCTCCAGCATGATATCAACACGCTGGTTGATCCTTTCGTTCAAAATAACACGCTCTTGTTTCAGGCCTATCCATCTAATATCAAAGGGACGTTTTTTAATTGTTCCCAAACGTAATTCCGAATAGGTTTTGCCTGTAGTGATGCACACCTCCAGAGCTCTTTTTAATCTCTTAGGGTTTTGTATGTCTATTTGCTGGTAAAACTTAGGGTCCAGTTCCTTTAATCGCTCCTGCAGGCCTGGCAAACCTTTGGTGTCAAACAGCTCATTTAAAGCATCTCTGGTGGTTTCCGAAGGATCGGGCAAATCATCGATACCATAAGCCAACGCATTGAGGTATAAACCCGAGCCGCCTACCACCACAACGGCATCCTTTGTTTGATGAAGCTGCTGGATCTTAGCCAAAGCATCGTGTTCAAACTGAGATACATTATAATTATCGTAAATGCTGAGATGCTGGATAAAATGGTGTTTTACTTCTGATAATTCCTCATCGGAAGGCACAGCAGTTCCTATTTTCATCTCCTGATAAAACTGTCGGGAATCGGCTGAGATTATTTCGGTTTTAAGCCATTTTGCCAGCTGAATGGCATAATGCGTTTTTCCTACTGCGGTAGGACCAACCACCATATATACTGTTTTATTACCCATTGGATAAATCGTGTTTATGTACCAAACCTAATTCTTTCCCTTTGGCAAGCATAAACACATAAGCTTCTTGATAATTATTCGACAACTGACCATCTAAAATGGCTTCCCGTATCGCTTTCTTGATCACCCCAACGTCTTTACCCGGCTTTATATCAAAAGATTTCATAATCACCTCACCATCAATAGGTGGCTCCCAGTTTCGTATTTGATCTTTTTTCTCAATATCAATCAGTTTTTGCCTGACTAACTGAAAATTATTTAAAAATTGCTTGACCTTTTCCTTGTTTTTAGAAGTAATATCGGCATCGGCCAAAAGCATTAAATCATCAATATCATCGCCTGCTTCGAATAGTAAGCGACGAATGGCCGAATCGGTCACAATGCTTTGAGACAACACAATAGGACGTAAATGAAGCAGTACCATTTTTTGCACATATTTCATTTTATCGTTCATAGGGAGTTTTAAGCTGGCAAAAATACGTGGGACCATCTTAGCGCCTAAAAATTCATGGCCATGGAAAGTCCAGCCATGTTTCACATCAAATCGTTTGCTGGCAGGCTTGGCGATATCGTGCATGATGGCAGCCCAGCGCAACCAGATATTATCAGTGGTACTGGCAATATTATCCAACACCTGCAGGGTATGTTTAAAATTGTCCTTATGGCCAATTTTATTCCTGACCTCCACACCTTTTAAAGCTGATAACTGAGGGAAGATATAGGATAATAAACCCAGCTTATCTAATAAATAAAAGCCCACCGAAGGCTTATCGGTCATGATGATCTTATTCAATTCATCTAAAACACGCTCTTTGGATACTATCTTGATTCTTTCGGCATTACACTGAATAGACTTAAAAGACTCGCTTTCAATCTCAAACCCCAGCTGATTGGCAAACCTGATGGCACGCATCATGCGCAAAGGGTCATCAGAATAAGTCACATCGGGATCTAAAGGTGTACGAAGAATCTTATTCTCAAGGTCTTCCATCCCATTAAACGGATCCAGCAATTCACCAAAATGGTCTTTATTCAAGCTAAAAGCCATGGCGTTAATAGTAAAATCCCGTCTGTTTTGGTCATCCTCAAGCGTTCCATCCTCTACAATGGGTTTTCGGCTCTCGCGGCGATAACTCTCGCGGCGCGCCCCCACAAACTCCACTTCCAGCTCTTTCCCATCCTCAACATAACGAAACATAGCCGTTCCAAAATTCTTAAATACCTTTACTTTAATAGCTGAATGAATTCTGGCAGCGGTGGCCTGAGCCAATTCTATGCCGCTGCCCACCACCACAATATCTACATCCTTCGAAGGACGGTTCAGAAAAATATCGCGCACAAAACCACCAATAACATAAGCATCTTGCGATAAGCTATCAGCTGTGTCGGCAATGGTTTTAAATATCTTATTGTTTAATTTATGTTCCAAAATATGTTATTCAATTTTCTGCAAAAATATTAATTATGTTGTTTATATCTCTCCCGTCTCTTCGATATCCTCATCTTTTTTAGCCTTAAGATCCATGGTCCTAAGGATCTCTTCTTTCTCTTTTTCTTTTCTCTTTTTCGATTTAAACAAATCTTTTATAGAGTTGAACTCCTTACGATAAAAAATACCCACCCCTTGCGTATAGGGCGATGTATTATCCATCAAATCCACCGTATTAGTTCTGTTAAAGGCTTTCAGCCTTAAGCGTCCATCTTTGGTTATTTTTACCTCCACATTAATATCTCCCACAATACTCGAAGACGTATTGGCCGGATTGTCTTTCACATTCTGATAGCCAAAATTACCATCCACCGTCACCCTCTCATCAAACAGCTGTGTACTCAGCGCCACCTCTACTTCCTCGTTTGACATATCGGTTCCGGGGCGATAATTAATGCCAATATCCACATCCTTACTTATTTGCGATAACCAATTACTCAATTGGTTGGCCAGTATTTGAAATGAAGAACCACTGATACTCGTTGGCAATGAACTACTGGAAGTGTTCAACGAAAAGGAGTTCAATACCAATAACGACAACATCTGCTGCGACATCTCCGAGGCGTTGGTGGTATCAATCTTAGAATATACAAATTGCTTCACTTCCTCAGTAGCATTAGGAAAACTAAAGTTAAATTTAATATTAGGATTCATGATAGGACCGGTTAATCCTATGATACAGTCCACCGGGACACGACTTCTATACGAAGAGTCCTGCTCATAACCCAGGCTACTCAAACTGGTTTTCACCTGATAATTGGCACTCATGCCAAGAATCCCGTTATAAGGATCACCGGACCAGCTGATGCTACCACCTTCGTTGAGGGTGAATTTTCTATTCAAGAGATTTCTTATCTGAAAAAAGAACGAACCTTTTGATACTTTATAATCTCCCGACATGCTAAAGTTTCCGGTTCTGGAGAGGTTCATATTAAGATTACCACTTCCCTGCGCATTAATCTTTCCCATTTGTTCGGGTAATTCTATTTCAACTCTGGCATCGGGTGTAACAGCCAAGTCCATATTTAGTGAAAAAGAAGATAGTTCGGGAACATATATTTCCTCTTCCTCTTTAGTGGAATCAATCACTTCGGTAAAAACGATGAAATCGTTATCGCTTACATCTAAAGTAGTACTGATAGGAATAACAATATCGGTACCCGATTTCGAAGACGCATTAATATTTAAAAATATATTATCAAAGGGGCCTTTAATATCCAATTCTCCGGTAACAACAGCCTTACCATAAAACTGTTTATTCATCCCTTTTGCCGTATTTAAGGCCACAAAATTCTCTGGTTTCACATTTAAATCCACGCCAAAGCCTCTCAGGTTCTGATGTGTTAAACCACCATGCAAAACCGCTGCATTTCCCACGGTATCGTAAATGGTAACATCATCGAAGCCAATCAGGCTGTTATTAATCAGCAGTTTCCCCGATAAGGAATAAAGCGTGTTTAGATACATGATTCTAAATTGAGTTCTGGCCAAATCCAGTTCTCCACTAATATTCGGTTTTGCTAACATTCCCTTGATTAACACATCGCCGGTAGCATTGCCTTCGAGATTAGCCACAAAGGCTTTTAAAAAGGGATCTAAAAATTTCAAGGAAAAATTATGTAGAGATAAATCCAAGTCTATTTGGTCCGTTTGTCTCTTGGGGAAATATAAGCCTTCGAGGTATAATGGCTTGTATAAGCCTTTATTTCCATTTTTCTCTACGTTGATATTAACAAATACCGACTGATCGCTGTTGAGGGTGGATTTTAAAGATAATTCACCCAGCTCCTCACCATTAATATGAAAGCCCTTAATATGAAGGTCGGCTAAGAAATTGGGGTTATTCATTAAATCAATCAACTGGATCTCACCATCTAAAAAACCATCCGGATTAATCCCATACATCCCTGATAATAAATCAAAGGTCGAAATATTGAACTTATTAAAACTAATTCGTAAATCTTCGTTAGGATCAGTCGAGATATTTCCATGGATTAAAATATCCTGCTCAGTCGAATAAAATGAAATACTATCGAAATTATAGCCTAATGAATCAACCGTAAACCGACCACCCGAGGCTATATCCCAGCTTAAATCGTTGATAACCATATTAGATGGCCCAAACTTCAGGCTGATTTTGCTATCATCTGTAAAATCGAGAGAGGCATTGATATTACCCCGGTTCACTCTGTCTCTGTTATAGTTTTTCCACAAAATTGAATAATCCAGAATATCATTAGCAGCCTCAAGATTGATTCTCAAGCTATCGATACCAAAATTGAGTGATTCATCGGTTTTATCTTCTTTAAACACTATTTCGTGAATACCAAGATTGGCAAATAAGCTTTCTTCAGCATCGATAATAAGTGAAGGATTTTCGTACCTGATGCCATCCCAAACAATTCTATTAGAAAATACATTCAAGTTCAGGGTCGAGTCATAGGTATTCCATCCCCCTTCAAATACCAGGCTATCGGCCATTTCTATCGAAGGAAAAAAGAGAGCGGTGAGCTGTTGCGTATTTGATATTTTAAACCTAAAATCTAAATCTTCTTTGGCCAATTCTGTATGATCATCATCAATAAATTCAATTCTCCCAATATAACTTTGCAGTAGAGCTTCTACCGTAGCAGCCATTTGCGAGTATTTATAAATCCCGCTAATTTCGCCATTCAAAAAATCGGAATTGATTTTTAATACCTGATAGCTCTTTTCAGCATCGGGCTTATAGGCCTTTATATGCAAGCTATCTATACTGTAATTATTGCCAATATAATCGAGTTTTGTACCATCAATAGCAATGCTTCCTACCAATGAATCCACACGAGAGCCTCTGAAATTCATATGAATTCTGGTACTGAAATTGGCTGAGGAATCCACAGGAATCAATCCCAGCTTAGCCAGTTTTACATCTGCCAAGTTCAACTTAAAATCGAAATCAGGATTTACCGAATCGAACCTGATCTTCCCGATAAAGTTACTATGAATCATCTCATCATCAATATCCAAAAGCCCCACAAACTCACTCTCTCTCACAAAAGCATCTACATAGATAGTATTCAGGTAGTTACCTTTGAAATTCATATTGTTTATTTGTCCAATAACTCTGGAGTCTACCGTCTGCGTAGTAAGCCCTTTACCCTCTACATTTAAATCGAAATCAACATTACCAAACTCCGATTCCATCCCGGTAATCAAACCCAGGTCTAAATCCTGAGCCTTAAAATCTCCCTTATAATGTATAAAACCATCTTGGGTATTATTAGTGATTTGAGCATCTGTTTTTAATAAGCCAAAATTGGATATCAATACCGACTCCGTAGCAAAATCGTTATAAAAACCCGTAAAACGACCACTCAGACGTACCATTCCCAGTTTCTGTACTATCACAGGAAGCTCTTCCACGGTTTTACCACCGGCAAACTTAAAAGACTGTACTTCGGGGATGGTAGTAGAAAAGGCCTCTACTTTTACATTTAAAAAGGTTTCGTAAATATTGGGTAAACCCCGCATCTGAATATCACCTCTAAAATGTGTGGCCTTTTTATACTGCAAACTTAATCCCTTACCATTCAAATTCTTCACAGGGCCTTTCACCTTGCCTTTAATCTTGATATTATTATCCATCCCCGATAAAGCAGAAGCATAAAAAGCAATATCTCCCATATTGATTTTTGAGGATGAGATATCAATATTCATATATACATCATTGATATAATCAAGATAGGCAGACCAGGAATGATAATGAAAATCGAGATCCATATTAGCATAGGATTTCGATGTTTTTAATTTGGTGCCTTTTAGTATCAGATGACGAGGTCCCACATTGGCATAGGCTTCGATACTCTCTAAGTTGAAGCCACATTTTTCTTTTGCCGTGATGTTGAGGACGTGACCATTAATACTGTCATTAAAAATATGGATGTCTTCGGCTTCGATATTGATATTCCTGACATCAAGGTTTTGATAATTCATACCAAGGCCTTCGTTTTCCAGGGAATCTTGCGATTGCAATATAAAGCGGGTATTTTTAATATGAACGTAATCAACAGCTAACTGGAAATCGCTTTTGTTTTCACTTACATCTGCTTCCACAGGCAACGTATCTGCTTTTGGTTGAGGCATATCCGCATCATTGGAAAAAAGTTTTGAGATGTTTAACTCATCATCGCCATCGTATTGCTTGAGTCTCACAAACGCACTGTCAATAATAACCGAATTCACAGGAATTTCGTGCAAATAAGGTTTAAAGATATTGATGTCGCCTATAATTGTTTTGGCCGTAATCATGGGTTGATCATGATGATCGAAGATACGCACATTCTGAAGCTGAATATTAAA
>Ga0256827_10000531_pt1 | contig 23661 bp, 17 predicted proteins | sample CV84metaG_FD_185977 | JGI IMG/M metagenome (GOLD analysis project Ga0256827, IMG submission 185977) | Hydrothermal vent microbial communities from East Pacific Rise, Pacific Ocean - CV84 | ecosystem: Environmental > Aquatic > Marine > Hydrothermal vents | place: Pacific Ocean: East Pacific Rise...
TTCGCTTTCGTCACGAGCTCCAACATTATACACAATATTAATTGCAACAATTGGTGTTGTTTTATCTTTATGAACTATAACTTTTAGTCCATTTTTTAATTCAAATCTATCGTATTTTATCATTTTTTTGTACGTTTATTAAAACAATAACTTAAAACCATTATCATTTTTCTTCGCTTTTTTTATGTTTTCATTAATAAATTTTTCGTATTGATGAAACATAAATTTATAAAATATATTAATATTATTTTCGTCATCAGTTTCTTGCAATGCTGCAAAATACTCTGCTTTATCCTCTTTATAAACAATTGAAAGAGGTAACTTGTAATACTCTTGTACAAAATTCATTAATAATCGAGCTGTTCTACCATTACCATCTACAAACGGATGAATACTTACAAGATTATAATGAGCCCAAAAGGAAAATTTTAATTTATCTTCAACTGTATTTTGCAATTTTAATCTACTATTAAATTCCTTACAAAAATCGGAAACTAATTGAGGTACTTTTTCAAAATTTGGAAAACTTATATCTCTAACAAAAACTTTCATTTTTCTAAAATCACCCATACTGCTATCAACACTACCAAGAGCAGTATTTATTACATTTCCAGTAGATTTCATAACAAGAGAATTTATTTGCTTTACAGAATCTGATGAAATATTATCTTTTTTAGAAGCCAAATCAACAATAAACATTAATGCTTTATGATGGTCAATTGTCATTAATGTATCGTTCAATGGTTTTGATTTAGGCGTTAACCCATCATCCAAAAGCAATTGTGTTTCAATAATAGAAAGCCTAGAGCCCTCAATCCATGTACTATGATTTGTTATGGTATAAAAATTAAATTTTCTATAATCAACAGCTTCTTGTAAATTTAAGTTGTCATATTTTTTTAGTAATTTATTTAAATCCATAACCGACATAATTAAAATTCATATTTTACATGACTCATCTGCTCTTTTGCAACTTTATATTCCAAAACAATATCAGAAATAATATGTCCAACAGGTTTTATCTCACTTATTATTGATGCGACTTGACCAATTTCAAGTTCTCCTTCTACAAGGTCTCCCTCAAACATTCCAAGTTTTGCACGTGCTTTTCCAAGTATTTCAGAAAGTTCTTCTTTTGTAGCTCCTTTGTTCTCTGCTTCTTTTACTTTTTGCTGAAACTCATTTTTTATTAATCTTACAGGTATAAGTTTTTTAAACATTAAATCGGTACCACCTTCTTGTGTTTTTACTACTTCGTTTTTAAAGTTTATATGAGCAGATGCCTCTTCTGTTGCAACAAAACGCGAACCAATCTGTACACCATCAGCTCCTAAAACCATAGCTGATAACATTTGCCTACCTGTTGCAATACCTCCCGCAGCTATTACGGGTAAAACGGTAAACTCTCTTACTTTTGGAATAAGTGTCATTGTAGTAGTTTCCTCAAAACCATTATGACCACCAGCTTCAAAACCTTCGGCAACTATTGCATCAACACCAGCCTCTTCGCACTTAGCAACAAGCTTTGAGTTTGCAATTACATGTGCAACTTTTATTCCGTTGTCTTGCAAGTGTTTTGTCCATTTTTTAGGATTCCCAGCCGATGAAAAAACAATCTTCACACCTTCCTCTATAATTATTTCAATCAGTTTTTCTGTATTAGGATATATAAGCGGAATATTAACGCCAAAAGGTTTATTAGTTGCCTTTTTTGCTTTTTGAATATGCTCACGCAATACATCAGGATACATTGAACCTGCACCAATAATCCCAAGTCCACCTGCATTGCTAACCGCAGATGCAAGTTTCCAACCACTACACCAAATCATACCACCCTGTATAATTGGGTATTGTATATTAAAAAGTCTACTAATTCTATTTGTCATTTCTTTTTTTTTCAATGCATAAAGATAAATAAAACAATTAATAATTGGTAATTAATAATTTGTAATAATAAGCTAATACATTACTTATTAAAAACTAAATTTATTAATAACTATTTAGTTTATTTTCATTTGACACCTACAGCGTCAATTATTATTACAATTTTACTGTCAATAAATATATAAACCCCTAATAATTCTTTTATAAAATTATTAAATAATCCCGTAGGGATTACACATTTATAATTTAATTATAACATTTATTCTTGATGCCGTAGGTATCAAACAATGTTTACATTTTAACTATATAATATCAATATAAATCCAGATTACCTACATAGATATGAAGTATACTCAATCCATTTAGCTTTTTGTGAATTTATACGGATTTGTTTTTTCTTTTTTAGAATTTAAAATTTTAAGCATAGCTTGTTACGCTTACTATTTTAAATAAATAAAAATGGAAAAAGAAAAAATAGAAAACCCGAAAAGCTATGTGGTTTGAGTAATGCCTAAGATAATCAAATGCCTATAATTTACGTTGTGAATTTACAGGCAATTTTGATTACTATTCAGTATAACATTTAAAGCTCACAATATTTAACTAACTTTATGAACAAACTATATTGTTTAAACAACTTAATTTGCTAATTTTGAAACATAAATTTAAATAAAGTAAAATGAAAAAAAGTTATATTGTTTTAATTGTAATTGGTCTATTTTTAATGATGACTTTTATGTGGATAAAAGGCACTTATAATGGAATGGTAACAAAAGAAGAAGGTGTAAGCACAGCATGGGCTCAAGTTGAAAATGTATATCAACGTAGAGCCGATTTAATTCCAAATCTTGTAAATACTGTAAAAGGATATGCAGACCACGAAAAAGGCACTTTAGAAGCAGTTATTGAGGCTCGTTCAAAAGCAACTGGTGTAAATATTAATGCTGATAATTTAGACCCTGCATCAATGCAAAAATTTATGGCTGCACAAGATGGTTTAAGTTCTGCCTTAAGTAAACTTATGGTTGTTGTTGAGCGTTATCCTGATTTAAAAGCAAATCAGAATTTCCTTGCTCTACAATCTCAATTAGAAGGTACTGAAAACCGTATTTCTACTGAAAGACGTAGATTTAACGAAGCTGCAAAATCATATAACGTAGCTATAAGAAAATTCCCTAATAATATTTTTGCAGGAATGTTTGGCTTCGATAAAAAAGAATATTTTAAAGCTACCGAAGGGGCTGATAAAGCTCCTGAAGTAAAATTCTAAATCCGAGCTTTTATAAATGCAAAATAATTTGAAAGCCTCGAATTTTGCTATTTCTAAAATCTCTCAACAAAATATAAAATGATAAATCCAAAAGATTTTTTTACGGTAGAACAAAAAACTACTATTGAAAACGCAATAAAAGAAGCAGAGCTTAATACATCTGGCGAAATACGAGTACATTTAGCCAAAAAATGTGGTAAAGATGTATTAGACTGTGCTGCTGATATTTTTGCACAGCTTAAAATGCATAAAACAGAACAACGTAATGGTGTACTTTTTTATCTTGCTGTTAACACCCGTCAGTTCGCAATTCTTGGCGATGTTGGTATAAATACAAAAGTTCCCGACGATTTTTGGAATGATGTAAAAAATGAAGTAGTAGGTAAATTTAAACAAGAAAAATTTGCAGAAGGACTCTCAAAAGGGATTTTAATGACTGGTGAAAAATTAAAAGAACATTTTCCATATCAAAGCGATGATGTTAATGAGTTGTCAGATGAAATATCAATAGGATAAAATAGATATGAGTCATAAGACACAAGACTAACTTGCAACTTAATAATTGAAAATTAATAAATATGAATTCAATAAAAAAAATAGCTTTAATATCCTTAGCATTTCTAATTAGTAGTTTTGCAATAGCTCAAGACAAACCTCTTTTTGAAATTGAGCCAGTTCAAACTTTGGTTTACGATAATGTTGGTTTCTTTCCTAAACAGGATAAACAATATATAGAACAAAAACTCATTAATTTAGACAGTGAAACATCAATACAAATATTAGTTGCTGTTGTTCCTGACTTACTAGGCTATGACAAAAGTGATTACGCTACTCGTTTGGGACACAAATGGGGAGTTGGCGGAAAAGAAGATAATGGTTTTATTATTCTTATAAAACCAAAAACAAGTACAAGTAAAGGTGAGGTATTTATTGCTCCAGGATATGGTGTTGAACAATATGTTACCGATGCTTTAGCAAAAACTATTGTTGATAATGAAATAATACCTGCGTTTAAAACAGGAAACTACTCTCAAGGTATCGACAACGCTATAAACACAATAATATCAATAACTTCTGGAGAATTTACAGGCTCTCAGTATTTAAAAAACCATAAGAAGAAAAGTAGCGGTTTTCCCTTTGGCGTAATTATAATTATTGTAATTGCAATAATAAGCTTTTTTGGAAAAGGAAGAAATAATCATACAGGAATGGGCAGTCGTGGTAGCAGTTTACCATTCTGGTTATTGATGGGTGCATCAATGGGTGGAGGTCGTTCTAGCGGTGGCTTTGGAGGTTTCTCTTCGGGCGGAGGAAGCTTTGGTGGCTTTGGTGGTGGCGGCTTTGGCGGTGGCGGTGCTGGTGGCTCGTGGTAGTGTTTTTTAAATAGGTGTTTTAAAACTTTGTATTGTTTTGAAATATTTTTTTTATACGTTACAAGGAACAGGGAACTATACCCAAACAGTTAAAAAAAGATTATTTTACGATGTATATACAAGGTATAATGCCGATAGATAATCAAATACCCATAACAAATCCTAGTGAATTTATAGGCATTTGATTACTAATTGGTATAACTCTATAAAAGAAAAAATAAGCCCGTATAAATTCCAGAAAATCTAAATGAATTGAATATACAACAATCTATTCAGGAAAATACCCACGCATAATACCACGTGATGAATTTCTAATAAAGAGTAATATTTCGTCTCTTTCTTTTGTTGCAGGCATTTCTGCCTCAATTCGCTCTAAAGCTTGATAATTATTCAATTTTTTAAGATAAAGGAAACGATAAACAGCCTGTACCTCACTAATTTTACCACTTGAAAAACCTCTACGTCTTAGGCCTATAGAGTTAACCCCAATATATGAAATTGGTGCACGACCTGCTTTTGAGAAAGGAGGAACATCTTTTGTAACCATTGAACCACCTGAAATCATAACATGAGAACCAATATGTACAAACTGATGCACTGCAATCATTCCTGAAAGAATTGCATAATCATCAATAATTACTTCACCTGCAAGCTGTGTTGAATTTGCAAGTATCACATTATTTCCAATAATACAATCGTGTGCCACATGCACATAAGCCATTAACAAACAATTGTTACCTATAACAGTTTTCCCTTTTGCAACAGTACCTCTATTTACGGTTACACATTCTCTAATTGTAGTATTATCGCCAATAACAACGGTAGTTTTTTCGCCATTAAACTTCAAATCTTGAGGAATAGCAGATATAACTGCACCTGGAAATATTTTACAATTCTTACCAATTTTAGCACCTTCAAAAATAGTAACATTAGAACCTATCCAAGTCCCTTCACCTATTTCAACATTTTTATCAATAGTTACAAAAGGTTCAATTACTACATTATCGGCCACTTTGGCATCAGAATGTATATACGACAAGGGTTGTTTCATTTATTTTGTTTTAGATATTTGAGCCATTAAATCGGCTTCACTAACAAGGTGTTCACCAACAAAAGCTTGTGCTTTCATAACAGCTATACCTCTTCTAATTTCTCCAATAATCTCAAGTTTAAAAATAAGGGTATCGCCAGGAACCACTTTTCTTTTAAACTTAGCATTGTCAATTTTCATAAAATAAGTACTATAATTATCTGGATCTTCTACCGTATTGAGCACTAATATACCTCCAGCCTGTGCCATAGCTTCTATAATTAACACTCCAGGCATTACAGGTTCTTGAGGAAAGTGACCAACAAAAAAAGGCTCGTTCATTGTTACATTCTTAAGTGCAACAATTACCTTATCATCCATTTTTAATACTTTATCTACGAGTAAAAATGGAGGTCTATGAGGTAAAATATTTTTTATTTGATTTATATCAATTATTGGTTCGGCATTAATATCAATTTTAGGAGCCGAATTCGCAGAGCGTTCTTTTTTAATAATACTTTTTATCTTTTTAGCAAATTCTGTATTGTTATAATGCCCTGGTTTTCTTGCAAAAATCCTACCTTTTAAAGGTACACCAATTAATGCTAAATCGCCTATTAAGTCTAATAATTTATGTCTTGCTGGTTCATTTGGGTATTCTAATTCTAAATTATTTAATATTCCTTTATCAGGTACAATATCTAATTTAGGTTGCTTAAAAAAAGTTGATAATTCATCAAGAGTTTCTTTTTTAACATCTTTATCAACTAAAACAATGGCATTGTTAATATCTCCACCTTTAATTAAACCATTTTTAACAAGCATTTCTAACTCATGTAAGAAAACAAATGTTCTTGATTTAGAAATACTTTTATAATAATCTGACATGCTATTAATACTAGCATATTGGTTGGTTAAAACTGATGTTTTATAATCTAACAATACATTTAAGCTATAATCTTTATCCTGAACAGCAAGAAACTCAACACCATCTTCTTCATTAACATAAGAAATATTTGATGTAATTTCAAAATAATCTTTATCTTTATTCTGTTCTACTATTCCTGCATCTATCAATATTTTTGCAAACTGATACGAGCTTCCATCAATAATTGGAACTTCCTCTCCATCAATTTCAATTAAAATATTATCTATACCTAAACCATATACAGCTGACAAAGCATGTTCAATAGTTGAAATTTTATTTCCTTTTTCCGCAATTGTTGTTCCACGAGAAGTATCAACAACGTTTTCTACAATAGCTCTAATTATTGGTTTATCTTCAATATCAATTCGCTGAAATTTATAACCAAAATCAACTTCGGCAGGTTTAAATGTTAATGTACATTCTTGCCCTGTATGTAGCCCTTTTCCTGATATAGAAACAGCTTTTTCAATAGTCTTTTGTTTGTCAGACATAATTTATATATAGTTTTTTATTAAAAATAACTTGCAAAGATACTATTTGAAAGTAAATATCAAAATAAGAATATTTTCAATTTACATCTAATAGTTATCCTATTTATATTTTAACAAAAAAATGTTTATTTTACTTTATACACACAACTTTTTAAATACCCCTATAAAAAATAATATAATTATTTTCGATTTCTAATATTACGACTAAAAATTTATTTATACTTTTATGACGAATGTAAAATGAACAAAATGGGTTTTAAAAAAATATTACTAAAATTAAGTGGAGAATCATTAATGGGAGCACAAGCTTATGGAATTGACTCTGATAGATTAAATGATTATGCAGAACAAATTAAAGAAATTAGCAATTTAGGTATTAAAATAGGAATAGTAATAGGTGGAGGAAATATTTTTAGAGGTTTAAGTGGTGCTAGCAAAGGTTTTGACAGAGTAAAAGGTGATTCTATGGGAATGCTTGCTACTGTTATAAATGGTTTAGCCTTAAGTTCTGCTCTTGATAATATTTCATGCAAAAATCGTTTAATGACATCTATTAGAATGGAACCAATAGGTAAGTATTACAATAAAGCAGAAGCAATGGAAGCTCTTGATAATAACGAGATTGTAATAATTTCAGGAGGAACAAGCAATCCGTATTTTACAACCGACACAGCCTCTGCCTTACGTGGTATTGAGATTGAAGCTGATGTATTCTTAAAAGGTACTAGAGTTGATGGTGTTTATACTGCTGATCCTGAAAAAGACCCTAACGCAAAAAAATACGAAAATATTTCGTTTAATGAAATGTACACAAAAGGGCTTAAAATAATGGATTTAACTGCAACAGCAATGTGTATGGAGAATAATTTACCTGTTTATGTTTTTGATATGGACACTAAAGGAAACCTTAAAAAGGTAATTTTAGGCGAAAAAATTGGTACATTAGTAAATAATTAAATATTTTTATATCGAAATTAAAACTATAATAAGATGACAGAAGAATTAAATATGTATTTAGATGATGCTAAAGAAAGAATGGATAAAACTATTGAGCATCTTGAAAACGAATTAATGTCGATTAGAGCAGGTAAAGCTGATCCCAATATTTTAAACGGAATTTTTGTTGATTATTATGGTACAAACACACCATTACAACAGGTTTCAAATATTAATACTCCTGATGCAAGAACTATTGCTATTCAAGCTTGGGAAAAAAATATGATTGATGTTATTGAAAAAGCAATTATGGCTGCTAATATTGGTCTTACTCCTGTTAATAATGGAGAGTTAATTAGATTAAACATTCCACCATTAACAGAAGACCGCAGAAAAGATTTAGTAAAAAATGTTAAAGCTGAAGGTGAAAATGCAAAAATTAGTATTCGCTCTATACGAAAAGATATAAACGACGAAATTAAAAAATTAGAAAAAGATGGACTTTCTGAAGATATGGCAAAAGATGCAGAAGCTGAGGTTCAGAAACTTACTGATGATTTTTCTAAGAGTGTAGATAAAATTGTTGAACATAAAGAAGAAGATATTTTAACTGTATAACTTAAAACAAAAAAAGCAACCATTTGGTTGCTTTTTTTGTTTTTTTACTTTCTTAAAGCCACTTGTCCTTTTTTTGCTTGCTTATTACCGTAATTATCTTTTATTACAAGTTTCCAAATATAAGTTCCATCTGTAGCTATAGCATTAGAGTTATTAAGTTTTCCACTCCAAGCTTGATTTGCATAATTAGATTTAAATATAAGCTTTCCATAAGCATCATAAATATATAAAAAGTATTTATAATTATCTAGGTTTTCGAAAACAGGTCCAAATAATTCATTATTTCCGTTATCATCTGGGGTAAATGCATTTGCTATTTGAAATACAGGCTCTATATTTACATCTTTTGAATAATTTGCTTTACAATGAAATTCATTTTCAACAACTAAAGTTATTTCTGATTTACCTATTGTTTTGAATTCATACTCAGGATCTATTTCTGTTGAAATGATTTTTGAATCAACTGTCCATTTCACATCATTATAATTATCAGAACAATCAAAATAGTATATATTATCGTTATTAGACATTGTAAATACCACTTGTGGTTTTGGATTTACAATAATATATTTTTCTTTTATTGAATTAACTGTATATTTTTTATCAAGAGATTTAACTATTAACTCTACTGCAAATTCGCCAGCTTTTCTAAATATATGTTTAGGCATTTTTTCATTACTAACTGTACCGTCGCTAAATTTCCACAAATATTCTGCTTTCTCTGTGTTTTCTGGTGTAAAGTAAACAGTTAGAGGCTCACAACCTTTTAGTGTATTTGCTTTAAAATTAGCTGAAATATTATTTATACTAATTGTTTCTGTATCTGCAATTGTTTCTTTAACTTTTTCATTTTTAAAATTTTCCTCATCGTTAGATACAATTACATTATTACTTTCAATTTTAGTTTTTATTTTATTATTATCTGATGGTTGAACTTTTTTATTTACATTTTCTACTTCAATTAAATTTTTATTTGTTAATTTATCATTTTCTGCTACAGCTTTCTCTGAAACAACACTTGCAACTTGTTTTTTGCTTTTAAGATTGTTATTTTCTTGCGAAACAATAACGGGTTGATTTATTTTTTCAATTGTCTGTTTGTTATTTAAAAATGGAATAGATAATAATCCTATTATTAATATTGCGGCTGCCGCTATATAATAATTCATGTACGAAACTTTACTTTTATTTAGTTTCTTTTCAAACTCGTTCCACGAATTATCATACGACATTTCGTAATTTTCAAGTTTGCTTTTTACAATTTCTTCAATGTTTATTTTACTCATCTAGTTTGTAGCTATATTCGTTAAACAATTCTTTTAGTTTCATTTTGGCCTTTGCCAGGTTCGATTTTGAAGTACCCACACTTATACCTAATGCTTCTGCAATATTTTTATGTGTATAATTTTCTAATACATATAAACTAAATACTGTTTTATATGCAGGAGATAATTTTTGAATTAATTCGGTTATCAATTCAGCTTTCATTTTATTTGCTAAATTGCCATCTATCAAATCGTACTCTTCATCGTAAATATTACCTAATATGGTTTCATCCTCATTATCGAATACCAGCTTTTTCTTTGCTCTTACGTAATCAATTGCATTATTTACAACAATTCTTCTTATCCAACCTTCTAAAGAACCTGTATTTTTAAAGCTTTTTAATTTGGCAAAAACCCGAATAAACCCTTCGTGAGCTATGTCCTGAGCTTCGTCATGGTCTCTTGCATATCTATAACATACCGCAAGCATTTTCCCGTAAAATCGTTCATATAAAAGCCGTTGACTCCTTGAGTCTCCTCTTATACATTTCGTTAACAGTTTTTCTACCTGCTCCTTATTTGCAAAATCCATTAAACTTCAAAAGTTATATTATTGACGAATATATTTGTTTTTGGTTGCCTTAGCATATTTAAAAATAAGCATATAATATTTAATAAGTTATTAACATTAACGAATTAGAATATTATTAAGTAGTTTCATTTCTCTCTACTTTACATAATTATACTCAAACCACATAGCTTTTCGGTTTTTTTACTTTTTCTTTTTCCTTTTTTATTTGCTTAAAATTGTAAGCGTAACAAGCTATGCTTAAAATTTTAAACTCTAAAAAAGAAAAAACAAACCCGTATAAATTCCCTAAAAGCTAAATGAATTGAGTATAGTTTACCTTTATTAAAGATAAAATTAGTATTTTTTTTGATAACAATAACATAATTTGAATCTAATTTAAATGATTTGTAATAATTAACATGAGTTCGACATAATATACTCAAACTATTTGGCTTTTCTATAATTTAGAATACAAAAAAGAATTCCTATTTTTCAAATTAATTATCTATGACAAATATTTTTATAGTCACAATACGAACATTTTTTTTCATCATCAGTTTGAAAAAAACTATTTTCTAAATCAAAAATTTCTAAAATAATTTTTTCTATTTCAACTAAAAAGTCGTTACTAAAATTTAAATAGTTTCTAACAGGTGTATTATCATACATTATCGATATATCATAATTATCAGATAATATCTCCTTAACTTTTATTATTACAGGCTCAATAACATTAATTGCTGGATTTACATATTTATATGCCTCTGCATATACAAATGTTTGAAATACTGCTTTTGGTCTTTTTTTCATTTTTCTATCAATAAGTTCGTTTATTGATTTAAATTTAACATCTGTACCACCTGTTTTATAATCCAAAACTCTAACAATCCCATTTTTTTCATCAACCCTATCAATAATGCCACCTGTTTTTAGTTTAATTTCTTTGTTATTTACTTTTATATTTATAGGGAAAGAATATTCTTTTTCAAGACTTAGTATTTTAAAAGGACAGTATTCAATATCCTTTTTTATTATAGCTGAAACATATTTATAGATTATATCAAAAATAATAATATTTCGTCCATGAAGAGTTGATTTAGTTATAGGCTTATTATTAAAATATTCTTCAGAAAAAGCTGTTACAATAGCATTTTCAATTAACAATTTATTTTTAGTTATTGATACTAAATCATTGTGCTGAATTAATATTTGTGATTTTTCAAAATTGGTATATAAAATTTGTATTGTTTTATGCAAAATACTTCCAAAAATTGCATAATCAATTTCTTCAGTAATCTCATCAGCAGGTTTTATTCCTTCAACGTATCTGAAATAGAATTTCAGACTACAATCAATAAAAGTATTTATTGCAGAAGGTGATATATTTCTCTTATCATTATCTCGTGTATATGCGTATAGTTTGTTTAAAAGTTCATCAGTTTTTTGTATTGATATTTCTTTAACTTGTGGAATATCGGTTTTAAATGTAAAGTTTCGTTCTTTTATATCAAACAAGCTCTCAAACATTATTTGCGATAAAAATCTACTTTTCTCTTTACTCGAAACACTTACTGCACTGTTGTAAACAAATCTAATATTTTTTGCACGTTGTAATAATCTGTAAAAATAGTAACCATAAATTGAGTCTTGATGTTCAATTGTTGGAATGCCAAAACCTTTTCGTAAATTATAACTAATAAACGAATTTGTTGCTCCTGTTTTTGGCAGTATTCCTTCGTTCATCGACAAGAAAATAATATTATCAAAATCTAACAAACGTGTTTCTAATATTCCCATTAACTGTAATCCACCTATTGGCTCGCCTTCGAACGGAATATTTTTCCCACTTAATACTGTTCTTACAATACTAAAGTATGTTTTTACGCCTAAATTTATTTTAGATGTTAAAAGTAAATCGTTAAGTTTTTTAACAACTAAGCTTAAATTACTTAAATATTTTAAACTAAATTTATCTTTATTCTCACTATTCTCCAACTCATTATATACTGAGTCTAAAATAGTTATTAAATAATTTTGTATATTGTTTGTTTCTTTTATTGTATTAAAAATTAATTTAAATAAATTATTTTTTTCTAATTCGTTCGGTTCAATATATATTACATTATGTTTAGCGATATAATTTAAAACGCTTTTTGAAGTTTCGGAAAACAGACGTATTATATACGGGTGTGTTAATATTGCTTTTACATCTTTGTAGTAATAATTATTATTTGAGTTTTTCCTAATTTGAAGCTCAATTAAGCTAATTATTAAGTTATAAGCAGGTGTTTCCTTTAAAGGAAACCCCATTGTAATATTTAACTTTTCAATTCCATTGGGTAGCGAGTTTAAAACGGGTAGTAATAATGTTTCGTCAGCAAGAATTATTACGGTTTTATTTATATCGAAATCAGGGTCTTTTTTTAATTCGCTAATAATAGTTCCTACAAGTTTTGCTTGCCCTATTGCCGATGGTGTTGAAATAAACTCAACTGTTTTAGCTGTAGTAGTTAAGTAATTATGCTTAATTTTATTTTCTTGTGAGAAATTTTTAATATTATTTTTTATAAAAAAACCTGCTTCGTGTTTTTTATCTCCCATAAAATAATTATCATAATCCCAATAAAACTCAGCTATTCCATTTTTTTTCACAAAAGAGAAGAAATCTCGTTCAACTTTATTAAGAGCATTAAAGCCTATAAAATATATTTTATCGTATCCTAAATTTTGCAAATTAGCTTCGTTAAAATTCGCTTTGGCATTACGGTATAGCATACCTGTATATGCTTTTTCTTCTGAAGCTAATATTTTATTAAAATCGGTATAAATACTAAAAAGCTGAGTCCAAATTTCAAGAAATTTCTGTTTATGTTTAGAATTATTTTTGGTTTTAAAAGCTCCCCAAAACATTTCTATTGCTTCAATTTGTTCTTTAGAAAAAGTATCGAAAAGTAAATCAATTTCTTTTTGTTCGGCAAGATTAGAGAATATATCTTTTGCATTTATCAGTTCTTTGTCAACATCATCGAAATCGCTTAAAAGCATTTGTCCCCAAAAATAAAAATCATCAAAATTTTCGGTTGTTTTTATGTACTTTTTAAACGATTGGAATAAATAATATGTCAAAGAAACATCATCAATAACAACCAAGTTAGAAAACTTAGATATTATTTCGTCAACTGTAAATATTTCAGGTAAGAAAATCGGTTTATCTACTATTTCAGAAATATATTGTTTAAAGTATAAACCTGCTCGTTTATTAGGAAAAACTACAGCTACATTATCAAAACCATCGTTATGGTTTACAAATATCTCTGTTGTTACTTCTTTTAAGAATGGAATCATTTAGTAAATTATTTGTTACAATTATTTTAATTCACCAAGTTCAGAAAAATACATTCTGCAATGTTTAATATAAGTATTTTTAGCAATATCTAAACCCAATTTATACGATTTTTTTATATCTCCACACGATCTTTTTGTGTATCTAAACCTTGAGCGAGACAAGCCTCTATTATAATAAGCTTGCGACATTGTTGAATCAATTTTTAAAGCAGTATTATAATCGGTTATTGCCTCATTATAATAACCTAGCTGAGAGTACACTACTCCCCTATTTAAAAACAAAGTAGGATTATTTTTATCTTCTTTTATTATTTGAGAATAGTCGTGTATTTTATTTTTTAGGTCTTGTCGTTGTTTAGTTGTTAAACTTTTGTTAAAGTTATCTTTATACGATTGAGAAACGCCCCAAAACGAAATAAATATCAAAATCAATATCAATAAATATTTTTTCATCACTTATCACAGTTTTTACAATACAGTTTTTTAACCTGAGTATTTTCTAATGCTTGTATCGATAATTTATCGCCAGCAAAAAGTTTACAAAATCTAGATTTATCAGACTCTTTAGCTTTAAGCATTGCTGTATAAAAACGATTCGACATCATACGATAATTAGAATGGCTACATAACGAAATGTATGTAAAAATTAATTCATCGAACACAAATTTATTATAAATAAAAGGCTCTAATAATTTTGCTCCAAAATCGTAATCTTTATGCTCCATAAATAAATACGATAATTTTAGTGCATCTTTCCAACTCGAACCATCAACATTTACTATTTCTTTTATTCGCTCTAAACTCCTAACTACAATATCAATAGGTTTATCTAGCGTATCGTATTTGCCAATTATTTTAAATTGGAACTCTAAATTAAGATTGTCTACAGTTTCTTTAGATAACGGTGATTTATATAAATCAATTATTTTTTTTTGAAACATAAAAATATCGCTTGCATTGTCGCTGTTCCAAGTATTTATATTACAAATATATTTATTATATAAAATAAAATTATTTGTTGGTGCTAATCTATTCAACACATCAATTCTTTTACAAATATTACTATTTAAGTCTTCACCGCTTGCCCATTGCTCTAGCCATAATTTATTCATAAATAAACCTGCACAATTGGTATTTGTTGAATCAATAAGCTGATTATAAATAGCTTTTTTTGAATAATTTTCGTTTAATACTTGCTTAAAAATATATTTTTGAATAAGTAATGCTTTATCCTTATCGCAACTTTTTGCAGCACGGTTAAATCTACTTACAACATAAGCTTGTTGTTTTTTTCCTAAAATATCGTAAGTTACAGTCATACTCATTTCAGCATATCGTTCATTTTTAAGAATTGGCTCTAATTTATTAGATAATTTTTTTTCTCTAATAATTTTTTGAGCTTCGGTTTTTGATTTTTCTGCCAACTCAGGATAATCTGTTGAAACAACATCGCGTTTAAAGTCTTCCCAACTATCGTCAGTAATAATTTCAGCTTTTATATTATTATTATTTTGCATTTTTTTAAGTGTGCTAATAATACTTTCGGCTCGTCGCTTTTGCAAATTAACATTTGCTGAAATATTTCCTTCAATTGAAGAATAGGCATTAACTTTTAAATCTTTTATTATAAATTCAGGCTCGTTAAGAGCATCAAGAAATGGCTGAATATCCTCTTGTTTGTAAGTTGATTTGTTTTTTTCAAAAGGAATTTTAAAGTTTAATTCAGTAAGCTCTGGTTTTGGAATATATTCATCAAAACCTTCAATCGTAACTGTATCAGCAATTAAACCACCGCTTTGGTTAAATTCTAAACTTCCGTTATCGGTATAAGATTGAGGAATATTGTAGCATACATGTTTTTCTTTAATTATTAATAAATTTAACTCATAATTATCTTTAGAAACTAATTTTTTTGGCCATTTACCTATTGCAACCTCTAGTTTTTGTCTTCTAATTTTAGGGTCTTTGTAAATATTCTTTTTAAATAATTTATTCTTATAATATCTTTTTAAAAGAATACCCTTGTTATTTAAGTTATTGTCGATAATATTATCGTCATCGCAACTATATTGTGCTCGTTGAACAATATCAACAGCTATTCCATCTTTTCCTCCTTTTATAAGTTTCTTAAACTTTTTAACATTATCGGTCTTAAACCATATTTTACCATCTCTAACAAATAAATTAGCTTGTAATTCACCAATATTTTTATATTTTTTACATTTCTTACAAACAGTAAAATCAAACGATTTTAAACCATATTTCTTTTTTGTAAAAGGAACAGCCAATTCTTTTCTTTTATCGGCTCCTTTATTAAAGCTCTTATAATTTCCGAACACAGCAGAAACATACAATCTTTTCTCTGTACCATCAATATATGGTCCGATTCCAACAAAAACTATATTCTTATCATCTAATATTTCAAGTTTCTTTTTACTATTTGTCCATTTAAAAATAATCTCATCAATAGCCTGATTATAAGTTAAATACACTTTTCCCTTTTTAATTGTTACTTTACGAGTTAATTCATAACCAAAATTAGAGCCTCCATAAAACATAATTCTATCGCCAGTAGTTTTCTTTTTTCCCGATTGAATAAATGTTTCTTTATTATTAGAAGCCATATACCTCCCATTATCTTGTGCAGCTTGGGTTAATACATCTTCATCAACAATACTATCAAGTTCATATTTAATTCTGTGTTCGTTTATTTTATCAAACAACATTTTTGTAAATAGTTCCTCATCAAATTCAGATGGATCTATTTCTTGATTATATTTTGTAGTATCTTTATTAAATTCTTGCTGAGCAAAAGTTGAAAAAAGACTAAAAAATAAAAAATAAAATAATAATACTAATTTCGATTTCATACTATGTGTTATTTGATTCAACACCAAAGTAAATATATTTACTATATAATTAAAAAATTATTTAGAGCAAATCCTTAATTTATGTCTAAATCAGTATGGGTTATGAACAAATGTTAATATTTTATATTTAATTGTTATGAAATTATCACACATATGTATAACTAATTTCACACTAATTAATTTTTTAATTTCTTTTTCGTATAATAATATACTCAAACCACATAGTTTTTTAAGGTTTTATACTTTTTATTTGTCCATTTTTATTCGTATAAATTCACTAAAAGCTAAATTGTTTGAGTATGTGCTTATTATTGGGCAGGTTAAAAAAATTTAATACACTTATAAATAAAATAGATTTTTTTTTTATTACTTTTGAGCAAAATAAACACTAAAAAACATTTATTATGTTAGATTTAGATTGGGGTAATTTACCATTTGGATATATAAAAACAGATTATAATGTTCGTTGCTACTACCGCGATGGTAAATGGGGCGAAATAGAGGTTTCGTCATCAGAAAAAGTTAGCATTCATATTGCTGCAACCACTCTACACTATGGACAAGAAGCTTTTGAAGGAATGAAAGCTTTTAAAGGTAAAGATGGTAAGATTCGGTTATTCCGCTGGGAAGAAAATGCTAAAAGAATGCGCAACTCTGCAAAAGGAGTGATGATGGCTGAAGTTCCTGATGATATTTTTATTGCATCAGTTGAAAAAGCAATTAAATTAAACGAAAAATTTATACCGCCTTACGGTTCTGGAGCATCACTTTATATTAGACCATTACTTATTGGTACTGGTGCAAGAGTTGGTGTAAAACCTGCCGACGAATATTTATTTATTATATTTGTTACTCCTGTAGGACCTTATTTTAAAGAAGGTTTTAAACCTGTTAAAATGATGATTGAACGAGAATTTGACCGTGCTGCACCTCTTGGAACAGGAAGTATTAAAGTTGGAGGAAACTATGCTGCAAGTTTGAATTCTTTAGATATTGCACATAAAAAAGGTTATGCTTCTGCTTTATTCTTAGATGCTAAAGAAAAAAAATATATTGATGAAGCTGGTCCTGCAAACTTTTTTGGAATAAAAGATAATACTTACGTAACTCCTCACTCCGATTCTATTTTACCTTCTATTACAAATATGAGCCTTGTTTCCATGGCCGAAGATATGGGTATGAAAGTAGAAAGACGTAGAATTGAGGTTGAAGAACTTGCTACTTTTAAAGAAGCTGGTGGTTGTGGTACCGCTGCCGTAATTAGCCCTATTGGACAGATTGATGATTTAAGCACTGGAAAATCGTACGTTTACGGAATGGAAAAAGCTGGTGAAGTATCAACTAAACTATACCACAGATTACAGGCTATACAAGCTGGTGACGAAGAAGATAAGTTTAATTGGATAAAGATTGTTGATTTATAAGTATACTCAAATCTCATAAATTTCGATTTTTCTACTTTTTCTTTTTCATTTTTTTTTCGCTTTAATTTATAAGCGTAACTTTGCTATGCTTAAAATTTTAAACTCTAAAAAAGAAAAAACAAACCAGTATAAATTCCCGAAAAGCTAAATGGATTGAGTATATAATAAATTTTAGTGAAATAATCAATCAATATTATAAAAATAGTTGACGCATTTAGTTTGAATAGACACTTACATAGACACTACAAATAAAAAAAAACCTCCTAACTAATTGAAAGTTAAGAGGTTTGTTATTCCTGTTGTTGTACCACAAGGACTCGAACCTTGAACGACGGCACCAAAAACCGATGTGTTACCATTACACCATGGGACAAGAACCATTTGCTAAAAAGCGTTGCAAAAATAAGTTGTTTTTTTAATTATCACAAAAAAAAAACGATAAATTTTTTATAAAAATAAAAATAATTCGCAAAAAACTTTTTATCAGATGTTTATGATTGAAAAAAATGAACTTTTTACATTTGAGCTTGTATTATACTTAGAAAATATTTACAATTTTAAGTATTTTTAAGTGAATAAAATATTTAGAAAGCTAAAAATTGTTAGTATATTCGCCGTGTTAAAAAAATCACTCAAATTTAAAAAATGAATTATAAGTTAATTAACAATATTACAGGATGGTTGGTATTTTTGGTAGCAACATTTACGTATGTTTCAACCGTTGAGCCAACAACAAGTTTTTGGGATTGTGGAGAATTTATTGCAACAGCAGTTAAGTTAGAAGTAGGTCATCCTCCAGGAGCTCCATTATTTATGATTTTAGCTAGAGTTGCTTCATTATTTTCAAGCGATGTTACTACCATAGCTTATACGGTTAATATTTTATCGGCACTATCAAGTGCTTTTACAATATTATTTTTGTTTTGGACAATAACTCATTTAGCAAAGAAATTTGTAAAAAAAGAAGAATATACACTTGGAAACTACATTGCAATATTAGGAAGTGGAATAGTTGGTGCATTAGCTTATACTTTTTCCGATTCGTTTTGGTTTTCGGCTGTTGAAGCTGAGGTTTATGCAATGTCATCGCTATTTACGGCAATTGTTTTTTGGGCAATTCTTAAATGGGAAGATGTTTCAAGTCAAGAATATTCGAACCGCTGGGTTATTCTTATTGCTTACCTTATGGGATTATCAATAGGTGTTCACTTACTTAACTTACTTGCTATTCCTGCAATAGTTTTTGTTTATTATTTTAAAAATTATAAGCCTACTAAAATTGGTGTAATTTTAGCTTCAACAATATCTATTGGTGTTATTGCTAGCGTTATGTATGGTATTATACCAGGTTCTATTACAATAGCCTCTAAATTTGAATTGTTATTTGTAAATGGTTTTGGATTAAGCTTTAATACAGGAGCATTCTTTTATATTTTCTTATTAATTGCAACTTTAGTTTTTACACTTTTTTACACATCAAAAAAAGAAACAAATCATTTATATGTATCTATTTTATTTTCATTGTCGATGTTTTTATTAGGCTCAACAATGATTTTAGGAAGTTTATTTATGGCATTTGTGTTAGCTGGAGGTATTTTTGCTCTAGTATTCTTAAAAGGCAGAAATTACAAATCAGTTTTAAATACAATTGTATTAGCAGGTACTGTAATAATGATTGGTTATTCATCGTTTACAATGGTAGTTATTCGTTCGTTGGCTAATCCTCCGTTAGATGAAAATAATCCTGAAAATGTATTTGCGTTACTATCATATTTAAATCGTGAACAATATGGTGATAGGCCACTCTTTTATGGACAATATTATAATGCTCCTTTTGAGAGTATTGAAGAAGGTAAACCTAATTATGTACAACGTACAGATGCAGAAGGAAATCAGAAATATGAAATTTCTGATCATAAACAGATTGTAAAATATGATTCGCGATTTTACACTGTATTTCCACGTATGTACAGCTCTCAAGCTAACCATAAACAGGCATATAAACAGTGGGGCAATGTAAAAGGTAAACCAATAACTGTTGACCAAAATGGCGAACGTAAAAAACTTATGAAACCAAGCTTTGGCGAAAATTTAACATTTTTCTTTAAATATCAAATAGGGCATATGTATATGCGTTATTTCTTTTGGAATTTTATTGGTCGTCAAAACGATACACAAGGTCACGGAAGTGTTAATAAAGGAAACTGGATTAGTGGAATACCAGGACTTGGAATGGAACCAAATTTAGAATTGCTTCCTGAAAGCATGAAAAATAATAAAGCTAGAAATGTGTATTTCTTCTTACCATTATTACTTGGGTTAATTGGTCTTGTATTTCAAGCAAAAACAAACTCTAATGGATTTTGGGTGGTAATGCTACTCTTCTTATTTACAGGATTAGCAATTGTTTTCTATCTAAACCAATACCCTTATCAACCACGTGAACGTGATTATGCCTACTCTGGGTCGTTCTACGCGTTTGCAATTTGGATTGGTATAGGTGTTTTTGGTATTTACCGTTTTTTATCAGAAAAAGCTAAACTGCCACAAACCATTGGTGCTGTTGCCGTAACTTTAATTACTTTAGTTGCTGTTCCTGGTGTTTTAGCAAATCAAAACTGGGACGATCATGACCGTTCTGATAGATATACTGCAAGAGATTTTGCGAAAAATTATTTAAGCTCGTGTGCTCCAAATTCAATATTATTTACTAATGGAGATAATGATACTTTCCCTCTTTGGTATGTTCAAGAAGTTGAGGGATACAGAACCGATATTAGAGTTGTAAACTTAAGTTTATTAAACACAGATTGGTATATAGACCAAGTTAGACGAGCAGCTTACGAATCGGCACCTGTTCCGTTTACTATGATTCGCGATAAGTATGAGCAAGGTACTCGCGATAGTCCTTTTGTTCTTGAAAAAATGAATCAATATACCGAAATTAGTAAAATAATTGATTTTGTTGCTAATGATGATGAAAGAACAAAACTACAAACAAGTGGTGGAAGAAGTATAAATTTTGTACCAACAAAAATGTTTCAGTTAACTGTTGATTCAGCAACTGTTGTAAATAATGGTGTTGTAAAACCAAAAGATGCACATAAAATTGTAGACAAAATACAATGGAAATATAAAAAGAACTATATGCCAAAAGCAGAAATGATGGTTCTTGATTTGTTAGCTCATAATAATTGGAAGCGTCCAATTTATTTTGCAATAACTGTAGGTAGCGATAGCTATATGGGGCTTGAAAAGTATTTCCAAATAGAAGGGCTTGCATATCGTTTAGTTCCTATTGCTGACGATAGTAACGATGGTCAAACAGGACGAATTGACACAGATATTATGTATGATAATATTATGAATAAATTTGTTTGGGGAAATATTAGTGATCCTAATGTTTGGCTAGATGAGAACAACTTGAGAATGACAATGAATATTCGAAATAATTTCTCACGTTTGGCTAATATGTTACTTGCCGAAGGCAATACAGATAAAGCTAAAGAGGTAATTAATAAATGCTTAGACATTTTACCTGGCGAAGTAGTTCCTCATAATGGCTTTTCAATAGGAGTTGTAGATATTCTATATAAACTTAATGAAAAAGATAAAGCTCGTAAAATTGTTGACCAAATGATGAACACTAACGAAGACGATTTAAATTGGTATTTATCTTTATCAGGTTCTGATGCATCTTCGGTTGACCGAGATAAGCAAATGGCAATGGCTATTATTCAAGAGATATACAGATTAACTCAACGATACGATAAAGAAAAGTTTGAAGAGGTAAGTAAGCGTTTTGAAGCTCTTTATGGTAGATTTAAGAATTAAGAATATCAAAAAAAACTAAATGACTATGTCATTCTAAGAAAAGTAAATAATTTACTAAACTTAGAATGACATAAGTTTTTTAGGGAATTGATAAATACACAAAATATTTTATGCGAATACTCACTTTTATTTTTCTAGTTTTTATAGTTATTTTTGCTAATGCTCAGGTAGTTGAGAATAAAGATAGTTTATTTCTAACTAATACTGATAGTTTAAACAACGAAGCTGCAGATACATCATTAATACTAGAAAAAGACACATTAATTGTTGAAGATTTAGATAGCTTACTTTTACTAGAAAACAATAAATTTAAAGATAAAAATAAAAAGGTTAAACCAATAGTTAGACCTGATTCTGTTTATATTGATAAGTTAGACAAACTAGTTTCAGCCTTCGATTTAACTTATAACGAAAAAGTAAAAGCATTTATAAATCTTTATGCAAATAAACGTCGGCAACAAGTAGGTAATATGCTTGGCTTATCTGAGTATTATTTTCCAATGTTTGAAGAGTATTTAGATAGAGATGGAATACCTCTTGAATTAAGGTATTTACCTGTAATTGAATCAGCATTAAATACAAGAGCACGTTCACGAGTAGGTGCTACAGGTTTATGGCAGTTTATGTACTCTACAGGAAAAATGTATGGCTTAGAAATAAACTCTTATGTTGACGAACGTCGTGACCCCGTAAAAGCAACTATTGCAGCGAGTAAATTCATGAAAGATTTATATAAAACTTATGGCGATTGGACATTAGTTATTGCAGCATATAATTGTGGACCAGGAAATGTAAATAAAGCCATTCGTCGTTCAGGAGGGAAACGTGATTTTTGGGAAATATATTATCGATTACCACGCGAAACAAGAGGTTATGTACCTGCATTTATTGCAGCAAATTATATAATGGCGTATTATAAAGACTATGGAATTAAACCTGTAAAAGTTGATAGACCAGCAGTTACAGACACCATTGTTATTAACGAATTTTTACATTTGCAACAAGTTGCCGATGTATTGCAAATACCAATGGAAACATTACGTGATTTAAATCCACAGTATAGATTAGATATTATTCCTGCAAAAGTAAGAACCTATCCTTTACGTTTGCCAATAGAATATACAGAGAAATTTATCGATTTAAAAGATTCAATTTTTGCTTATAAAGATTCAGTATTTTTTAATCCAGAAAAGAAAATCATTGCACCACCTAAACATCAAAAAAGAGGACGAGGTTCAGTAACTTATGCACCACCACCTACAAAAGATATGGTTAAGGTTATGTACACAATAAAACCTGGCGATAATGTTGGTTATATTTCAAATTGGTACAGTGTGCGTTTATCAGATTTACGATATTGGAATAATATTTATCGTGATAGAATAAAAGCAGGACAGAAGTTGGTAATTTATAAGCATAAAAATGTTGCTTCTAAGTTTGTGAACATTAACAAAATGAGTTTTGAAGCAAAGCAGAAAATGGTTGGTAAAACTGTTAAAAAGAATAAATCATCATCAAAAACCACGAAAACTACAAGTTCGAAAACTTCAGGTAATTATGTATATTATACGGTTAGAAGTGGCGACAATTTTTGGAGTATAGCTAAAAAATACCCAGGAGTTTCAAATATGGATATAATGAAACTTAATGGCATTACTGATGAAAATAGTCTGAAAGTTGGACAGAAACTTAAAATTAAAAGGAAGTAATTTTTAATGAAAATTGCTGTAAATACAAGATTGCTTTTAAAAGATAAACTAGACGGAATAGGTTGGTTTACTTACGAAACATTAAAACGTATTACTCAGCAACATAAAGAGCA
>Ga0256827_10000532_pt1 | contig 23635 bp, 18 predicted proteins | sample CV84metaG_FD_185977 | JGI IMG/M metagenome (GOLD analysis project Ga0256827, IMG submission 185977) | Hydrothermal vent microbial communities from East Pacific Rise, Pacific Ocean - CV84 | ecosystem: Environmental > Aquatic > Marine > Hydrothermal vents | place: Pacific Ocean: East Pacific Rise...
GATACAAAAAATAAAATAAATATGCTCTATGCCTTAGCAAAACTTTCTCCTAAAACAACAGAGGATATCTATATTACCGAAGCCAACTGGCCTTTGTCTAACACTGCTCCGTATGCACCTACTTCAGAGGTGGAGTGTGTGAGTGAATCTGACTATACCAAGTACATGCTAGAGTACCATGAGATAGCCCTACATACAGGAAAGATAGAACGTATCTACTGGCATCAGCTTATTGCAGCTGGGTATGGGTTGGTAGATAACAGGGATGGAAAGATACGAAAAACACCAGCTTTTGAAAGCTATAAAAGGATGATACAACATGCAGATGCTTAAAAAACTTTTTACCTATTATTTAGGTATGATAGCCCTCTTTTTTGTAGGGCGTTTGGCACTTTTTGCTTGGCAGTTTGATAGGTTTGGAGATGTAGAAAATTATTGGCTAAGTTTTCTCTATGGAGTGAAGATGGATACTATGGTGGCTTCTATGTTGCTGGTTATTCCTCTTGTAGTACTTAGTTTTACCCCTACAATATTTAGTAAAGTAGCCAACTTTTTTTTACGTCTGTATTTTGTGAGTGTGTTTGCATTTCTTATTTATATGGAGAATGCAACATTCCCGTTTTTTAACCAATATGACGTACGTCCAAACTTTAAATTTGTGGAGTATTTGGAGTATCCTGTAGAGGTGTTTCATATGCTTATTGCAGATTTTAAGTTACCTCTATTTATAGCCTTTGCTATGATAGGGCTCTTTGTGTGGTGGTTTATGCGTAGGAGTGTAGAGAGTTTTGTGGGTATATTACAACTCCCATGGCTTAAACGTGCTGTATGGTTCTTACCTCTTGCACTACTACTATTTATAGGTATACGTTCATCCTTTGGACACAGAGCTGCCAATATTTCTGATGCGATGTATTCATCTAATCGTATACTCAATGAAGTAACCAAAAACTCACTCTATGCAGTAGGGTATGCTATTTATGCCAATAAACATTTTGCCTCCAAGACCATCAAGCTCTATGGTAAGATGGAAAAGGAAGAGGCTTTAAAACGTATGCAAAGAGTCTTGAAAATTTCAGGGAATGATCTTAAAAGTAAATCTCCTTTTAAACGTATAGAGAAGACACATTTCCCTACAGCGAAAAAGAAAAATTTAGTTATTTTTCTGCAAGAAAGTTTAGGGTATCAATTTGTCTCATCGGAGATAACTCCAAATTTATTAAAATTAAAAGAACAGGGGCTATGGTTTAATGAAAACTACTCCAACGGTACAAGAAGTGTAAGAGGTATTGCAGGTACTAGTGCAGGATTCTTGGCAGTGCCAGGTAAAGGTGTTGTCAAACGTACCAAGTCTCAAAATGACTTTTTTACTTTTGCACAACTGCTTAAACCTTTAGGATATCATACGATGTTTCTCTATGGAGGGGAAGCACGTTTTGACAATATGCGTTCATGGTTTCTAGGCAATGGATTTGATGAAATAGTAGAACAAAAAGACTATGAACATCCAGCCTATGTTGCCACATGGGGAGCGAGTGATGAAGATTTGGTTAAAAAAGGAAATGAGAAGTTCTCTAGACTCTACAAAGAGGGTAAACCTTTTGCTGCCTTAATGTTCAGCTCTTCTAACCATAGCCCTTTTGATATCCCATCAGGACGGATTAATGAGGTGAAAAAAGGAGTAAACTGCGTAGAGAATGCAGTCAAATATGCAGACTATGCCATAGGGGAGTTCTTCAAAGAAGCAAAATCTCTTCCATACTATAAAGATACTATCTTTGTAGTTATTGCAGACCACAATATCCGTGTGTATGGTGATGATGTGGTGCCGGTCAATATGTTCCATATCCCTGCATTGATCTTGGGAGAAGGTGTAGAACCAAAAGTACATAGTGGTCTAAGTTCCCAGCCAGATGTACTTGCTACTGCACTGGATTATTTAGGAAAAGATTTTGAATACCCTATACTTGGAAAATCAATATTTTCAGATACGAAAGCAGATGTATCACTAATGCAGTTTAATGAAAACTATGCCTTAAGAGTCGGAGAGAAAGTTGCCGTAGTCAGACCACGCCAACAACCACAGACTTTTAAATATGAAAATGAACATTTGGTTGAGGTAGCACATGATGATGAGTTAGAGAAAGATGCTTTAGCATTTGTGATAGGGTTAAATTATCTATATGATAAGCAGTTATATCGCTAATTAAAACGCATCATCCACAGCTTGACACAAGATATGCCCAATAAGAATATGCATCTCTTGGATGCGAGGAGTATCGTCTGAGGGTACTACTAGGTTCAAGTCACATATACTGTTCATCGCTCCTCCATCTTTACCACTTATACCTAAAGTTTTACATCCAAGCTCTTTGGTCGTATCTAGTGCAGAGAGGATGTTATCAGAGTTACCTGACGTTGAGATACCTATGAGTAAGTCACCTTTGTTGGCAAGTGCTTCTACTTGTCTGTCAAATACCCTTGCATAGCCATAGTCATTAGAAATAGCTGTAAGGGCTGAAGTATCTGTAGTGAGGGCAATGGCTGGAAGGCCACGTCTTTCGCTCTTGTATCGTCCTGTGAGCTCTGCTGCGATGTGTTGTGCATCTGCTGCTGAACCACCGTTACCTATGAGCAGGATTTTATTGCCATTTTTTAAAGTATCTACCATGAGATGACAGGCTTCTTCTATGCTTGGACTCATGACTTCTATGGTTTTTTCTATGGCTTTTTTGTGGGCTTGAAGTTCGGCTTGTATCATTTTTAGCATGAGGCATCCTTGGCTATTTTCTCTATGAGGCTAGAGGTACTTTTGCCCTCTACAAATGTGATGAGTTTTACTTCATCTGCTATGTCAGAGCCTACAACGTCTTTACCTGCATAGTCCGCGCCTTTAACAAGCGTATGTGGTACTATCTGTTTAATGAGCTTGTAAGGGGTGTCTTCTGTAAAAGGCACAACATAGTCTACACTTTCAAGGGCAGCAAGTAAAAAGGCTCTATCTTCTAGGTTGTTGATGGGGCGACTTTTACCTTTTAATCTAGTAATACTCTCATCAGAATTAAGTCCCAAGATGAGTACATCTCCTAAAGCTTTGGCTTTTTCTAGGTAGCTGGCATGTCCACGGTGCAAGATATCAAAACAGCCATTGGTAAAGACAACTTTACGTTTTTGTTCTTTGAGCCTTTTAGCTATACGTGCTATCTGGGTAAAATCTTTTATTTTACTTTGGGCTTGCCCTTTGTTTAAAGAGTGTTCATACTCTTCTATTTCGTTTAGTGTTGCGGTGGCTGAGCCTACCTTGGCTACCACCACTGCTGCAGCTTTGTTCGCAAACTTACAAGCACTTACTATGTCTACACCTGAAGCCAATGCCACACCTAAAGATGCCAGTACAGTATCACCAGCACCTGTGACATCAAAGACTTCACGTGCTACTGTGGGTATGTTTTTTACTTCTTTGTCTAGTAGTCCTATACCATCTTCACTTAAGGTGATAATGGCATAGTCTAAATCCAATGTGTCTTTAAAATAGTGTAGGGCAGAAGAGAGAGTATTCTCATCTTTTATCTCTATATTTGAAGCCAAAGAAGCTTCTTTTTTATTAGGGGTGAGTAGGGTAGCACCTTTGTATTTACTATAGTTAGTGCCTTTGGGGTCAATGAGAATAGGAATATTTAAGGCATTGGCATGGGAGATGATATCTTTACAGAGGTTAGGTATGAGTACACCTTTACCATAATCAGAGAGCAAGATAGCATCGTAGTGACGCATGTTTTTTTGAAGTGCTTCAACCAGATGCACTTGTGAAGCCAAGGCAATCCCCTCAGTAGTCTCATCATCAAAACGAAGTACCTGTTGACCAGAGGCAATGATACGACTTTTTTTAGTGGTAATGCGTGAGGCTTCAGTAATGATGGTAGTTTGAGAAAGTGCTAAATCGTCTATGAGTTTTTGTAGCAGTGTGGCGTTGTTGTCATCACCTATCACCGAGTAGAGGCTCACTGTAGCTTCTAGTGCCACAAGGTTGGAAAGTACATTACCTGCACCTCCCAGAATGGCACTCTCCTTTTTGACAGAGACTACTTGTACTGGAGCTTCAGGAGAGATACGTTCACAAGCACCCCAAATATACTCATCTATCATCAAATCACCAATGACTGCAATATTTGGCTTTTTCGTACGAATTGTCTCCATAGTTTCTCCTGTAGGCTTAGAGTATTTTATCTTGTTGTGTTTGGATATACTCTTTACATTCTAGTATTGTATCAAAATGATACTCACTGTTTTCAATAGCACGACTTCCTATGGCAATGGTATGTGCGATATGTGCATTATGGGCTAAATCGATATCACTCTGTTTATCACCTATCATCCATGAGTCTTCTAGATCAATATTGTGTTCAAATAAAATAGCATCTATCATTCCAATGGCAGGCTTACGACAAAAACATTTCTCTTCTGGAGCATGGTGGCAGTGATGTATGGCTTCTATCTGTATGTTTTCTTTTTTTAATTTTTCTAACATCCATGTAGTAAGTGCCTCAAAGTCAGAACTCTCATAGTACCCTCTACCAATGCCTGATTGATTGGTAACAATAAAGAGTACAAACCCATGCTCTATAAAAAGACGTAAAAGAGGAAAGATACCCTCTACAAATTCAAACTCTTCTATAGTAGAGACATATCCATGATCCACATTAATGACACCATCACGGTCAAGAAAAAGGGCTTTTTGTGTCTCCCCAAGTGTCATTAGTAGGCACCATCTCTTTTGAGTACTACTTTAATTGTTTTGATAAGAATCGTAATATCTAGCCAAAGTGACCAGTTTAGTACATACCATTTATCAATATTGACTCTAAAATCATAGTCTGTATCACTTCTGCCACTTACTTGCCAAAGACCAGTGATACCAGGTTTGACCATATAGTAATATGCTACTTCTTCTTTATAGTATAGGTCTATCTCCTCCTGTATGACTGGACGTGGCCCTACAAAGTGCATATCACCACGAAGTACGTTAAAGATTTGGGGCAATTCATCTAGAGAGGTTTTACGTAAAAATTTACCCACTTTAGTAATGCGTGGGTCATCTTTTAATTTAAAGTTTTGTTCCCACTCTTTTTTAATTGTTTCATCCTCTTCTAGTAGTTTATTTAAACGTACATTAGAATCTTTGTACATACTTCTAAACTTGAAAATGGGGATAGTACGACCTTTTTTACCTATACGATTGTGTCTGAAAAAAAGAGGACCTGGAGATTCACTTTTAATAAACATAGCAATAATTCCAATAATTATAAGTAAAAAAGGCAGCAGTAAAATACCCAATACATAGTTATAAAACTCTTGAAACCAATGACGGTATTTACTCTTGAGTCTATTTTGATAGACGATAAGATTTGTTTGGGTATTGGAAAGTTCATAAATATGTGCATGGGTTAAATCATAGTCATCCATAAGAGGTATAAAAATAACTTCATGTTGTGTTTTAATTTGAGTTGCAAGTATATGTTTGAGTGTTTGAGGGTCACCTTTATGAGAATTAACAAATATTGTAGAATATACTTCACCTTCTTTAGGTTTGATATATCCTAAGTAAGGGTTACCATAAATTTCTGCAGTTAGAAACTCATCATCTCCATAAATTTTGGCTTTTTTTTGCCAAAGTTTAAGTTTATAAAGTATTTTTTTATTTATATTTTTTGATAAAGGAATAAAAAACATCATAAAGATAAAAGAAAAACCAATCACTAAACGAGAATAGTCCTCTATAGATTTGGTCATCGCTAAGTAGGCAAAGACAAGAATAGCTGAAAAAATAATACCTTTAATGATGAGTCTACTCTCATGCCAAAAATCATAACGATAGGTATAGATACCTTCATAAGCAAAAAGAGCAATAGGGATAATATAGATAGGATAAAAGTGAAGGTATGTAAAATATGAAATGGTATGCTTCTCTAATGAATCAAATGTTCCTCGTAATTTAAATGCAAGAAACAAAGATAACATAATCATGAAGATATCAAAGATTATAAAAATACTTTTTGCAATGATGTCTTTCACGGTACCTCTTAAGATTAAGATTGTTATTTTTGTTTTGGGTGTGTAATAATAGCTTTACCACGTATAAGAGAAACAGCAGATGTTGATGCTTTATTTATATGTGTAATTTCTATAAGTGTATTATTTGTTTCTTGAATGATTTTATCACCATGAGACACAGAATATGATTCTCCTTTTTCCATTGTTCTATCTGATTTTTTATCTGATGCACCACAACTAATAAATACAAAAATAAGTGGGAAGGCAAAAAGTAATTTTTTCATAATATATCCTTTAAAATATTATACCACTTGTAGGTACTTTAGTTACAAATGTAACACTATGAGTTGATTCATTGATATGAAGTGATTGAATGAGTGAGCTTTTAACAAGTGTATGTGGGAATATATGTAGTTCTGGAGTATAAGGTGTAATAAGTGCTTTATACCAAACACGTGCCATTTTTTTATACCCTTTAGTATTTGGGTGTGTTCTATCTAGATAATCACTATCATTTAATCCAGCTCCTCTGTACATATCTACAAGTGTGAGTTGGTCACCATTTTTTAATCGTTTAGTAATTAATTTTTTTAAATTATGATTAAATTCTTCAATATCTAAGTCATGTACTTTTCTATCAAGAATAAGGGCAACAATAACGCGAACGATTTGATTTGTATCATTTTCATATGTATCTACCCAATCAAGAATTTGATTTACATACTTTACACTTTTACTGTTATCATTTGTACCAATATGTAATAAAATAATATTAGGATTATAATTTTCTAAAAGGGGATATGTTTTATCAGCTATTTGGCGACTTGTTTGACCTGGATATCCTGCATTATCTGGATCAAAATTTGGAGCATATTTTTGTCCTGCCATCTTGGGACCAACAAAATCAAAAGATACATTCGCATCATTAAGCATTGACCATAATGGACCTCTGTAACCTATCCTTGATTGAACAGGACGAGGATGTACATCATCATCATGAGTATTGTCATAAGTAATTGAATCACCTAAGGGCATAATACGTAGAATTTCAGGTAGAGTTTCAGCATGCAATATGGTAAGACTTAAAAAAATAAGACTAACAAGAAAGTAAAGATTTTTTTGTAACATAGTTATATGTATTCCTTTAAATTTGTATTTAATTTGTATTATATCTCATTATACTTATTTTTAATCATAGAAATTATTTAATAAGATATGTTTTAAATAAAATATCTCTTTAGATCGAAGATTCTGTTAGATATTAAGATGATATAGATATAATTTCTTAAAAAATAAGGATAGCTTTTGTTATTTAATTCGTATGAGTTTATTTTCTTATTTTTACCAATAACATTTTTTATTTATTTTTATTTAAATCAAAAACATTTAACAGAGTTAGCTAAAGGGTTTTTAGTATTAGCTTCTCTTTATTTTTATTCATTTTTTAGTATTATAAATTTACCATTGATGTTGATATCAATGGTATTTAATTATACTTTGGGAAAAGAATTATCTAAATACATTCAAAAAAAGCGAAAATATTCTAAAAAAATGCTTCTTGTCTTTGGAGTAATTACTAATTTGATGTTACTTGGATATTTTAAATATACAGATTTTTTAATTTTTAATTTTAATCGTTTGTTAGATACAAATATGCCTTTATTGCATATTGCACTTCCTTTAGCAATTAGTTTTTATACGTTTCAACAAATTGCATACCTTGTTGATAGTTATCGAGGAGAGACGAAAGAATATGACTTCTTGAATTATGCTGTTTTTGTAACTTTTTTCCCTCAGTTGATTGCTGGACCAATTGTGCATCATTCTGAGATGATGCCACAATTTGCTAAGATGAAAAATAAAGTTAAAAATTATTATAATATTGCTTTAGGACTCTTTATTTTTGGGATGGGATTATTTAAAAAGGTAGTAATTGCTGATACTTTTGCAGTTTGGTCAAATATGGGATTTGATGCGAAAGATGCTTTAAGTATGACTGAAGGATGGATATCTTCTTTAAGTGGTACATTTCAAATTTATTTTGATTTTTCAGGTTATACGGATATGGCTATAGGTATTGCTTTGTTATTCAATATTAAAATTCCTATAAACTTTTTCTCTCCATATAAGGCCATTAGTATACAAGATTTTTGGCGTAGATGGCATATTACACTCTCTCGTTTTTTAAAAGATTATCTTTATATCCCATTAGGGGGAAATAGAAAAGGTGAAATAAGAACATATTTAAATTTATTTACAACTTTTCTGCTTGGAGGTATTTGGCATGGAGCAGGGTGGCCTTTCGTATTATGGGGTATATTACATGGGGGTGCATTAGTAATTCATAGATTTTGGCAAAAGCTTGGATTTCGAATGAATAAGTTTTTAGCTTGGTTTATTACATTTAATTTTATAAATATTACCTGGGTTTTTTTCAATGCAGGATTAAATGGTGGTAATTTTTCAGCGGCAAAAAAAGTATTAAAAGGTATGTTTACAGGAGAAATAGTTATACCAGATTCTTTAAAAGAATTAATGTTAGGTACAGGAAAATGGCTTAATCTTTATCAGGGAGAAAGTTATATATTTATTTGGATTATTATGGCATTTTTTCTTGTATTGTTCTTTCCAAATTCTATGGAATGGAGGAAAAAATTTAAACTAAATTTTTTTTATATGATATGTACAGTACTCTTTTTTCTAGCTATTTTTATACTTTATAGAAAAAGTGAGTTTATCTATTTTAATTTTTAGAACTAGGAGTAATAATTGAATGCAAAAAAATATTTAAAAATACTATTTTCTATATTTACTCTAGTAGTATTTATAGCTATAGGATATGTTGTATATTTTACTAAACACTATCCTCTGCCTATTACAAGTCGTATTTCTTTTGATGCAAAATTAAAATTTGTCCGTGAATATATAGATGTAGATAAAATTGATACTATTATTGTAGGTTCATCTATAGGTTTGAATAATATTCAAGGTACATATTTAGAAAGTGTATCTACTAAGATTAATGGTGTAGTTAATCTTTCAGTATATGAGGCTACTACATTAGAAGCAGAACAATTACTTGAATTAAGAACGGCATTTCCAAATTTAAAACGTATGATATATTCTGCTCAATATTCTGATATGCCGCATCCTTATACATATGAGGATTATCATCCAAAAATACTTGCTAAATATATGGCACATGAACTTAACTTTTTTTCTTGGCTAAAAGTAGTCTTTGATGCAAGTAAAAATATTCCTTTTTTAATCAATAGACAACGAGAATGGAAAGAAAAACATACTTATAATAATCTTTTTACTTATTTAGGATTTGATATTTCAGGGAGTGTTCCTCTTCATATTTACGGTAAAGATATTATTCAGCATAGATGGAAAAATCCTCAGCCTAATATAGAACACCCTAAATCTTTTGAAGCATTAGATAGAATGGCTAAAATAGCACAAAAAGAGGGACTTTATTTTTATTTTGCTCATCAACCTTATCGAAAACCGTTGTATGAAAAATATGTACGTGTATCAGAAGCTATTAAATATGTAGATCAAAGATCTGATAAAATTTTTGCACCTTATTCTAAAGCAAAACTTATACGTTTACAACAACTTAATATGAGTGATGAATACTTTGCAGATAGAACACATCTTAATGATAAAGGTAGTATTATTACAGCAAAGGCCATTGCAAAGTTTATAGATAATAATGAAAAATAAGGAAAAAAGATGCAGTTTACTAGAACAAAAATAGAAGATGTGATTATTATAGAACCAAAAGTATATGGGGATGAAAGAGGATACTTTGTTGAGACATTTAGAGAAGATAAATTAGAAAAATTTCTAGGATTTCAGGTAAACTTTTGTCAAGATAATGAATCTAAAAGTTCTAGAGGGGTTATTCGTGGATTACACTATCAGTTGGCTCCTGCAGCACAAACAAAATTAGTTCGTGTTATACAAGGACGTGTATTAGATGTAGCAGTAGATATTAGAGAGGGAAGTCCTACTTTTGGTCAGTATATCGCAGTTGAATTAAGTAGTGAAAATAAAAGACAACTTTTTGTACCACGTGGTTTTGCACATGGTTTTGTAGTTTTAGAAGATGATACAGTTTTTGCTTATAAAGTAGATAACTATTACTCTCCAGAAAATGATAGAGGTGTTGCTTTTGATGATATGTCTATAGATATTGATTGGATGATAGAGAAAGAGGCTTTGAAACTTTCGGATAAGGATACAAAACAGCCTAAACTAAAAGATGCAGACCTATTTACATATGGAGAAAATTTGTATGCTTAAAAATATTTTAGTTACAGGGAAAAATGGACAGTTAGGAAGATCTTTAGAAGCTTTAGTTCAAGGTGATAGTATTAAACTTAAAGATGTTAATTTTTATTTTACGGATAGAAGTACATTAGATATTACGAATAGCTTGGATATAGAAAATTATGTATTAAAATATAATATTGATACTATTATTAATTGTGCGGCATATACAGCTGTAGATAAAGCAGAAGAAGATGAAGAAATGGCTATTAAAGTCAATAAAGATGCTGTTGAAAATTTAGCAACAATAGCTAAGAAGAATAATATCTTTTTTATTCATATTTCTACGGATTATGTATTTGATGGGAATAGTCACTTACCATTTCATGAGAAGGATATCCCTAATCCTCAGGGGATTTATGGAAATAGTAAATTAGCTGGAGAAGAAGAATTATTACGTATTAATCCTAAGAATGCAATTATTATTCGTGCATCTTGGGTATATAGCGATTTTGGTAGTAATTTTGTTAATACAATGTTACGTTTAGGTGAAGAAAAAGAAGAGATTAATGTAGTTTGTGATCAAATAGGCACACCTACGTATGCGAAGGATTTAGCAGAAGTAATCTTAGATATTCTAGAACAGGAGAGAGAATCTATTATACCTAATGATAATCCTGTTACTATTTATCATTATAGTAATGAAGGTAGTTGTTCTTGGTATGATTTTGCTCAAGCAATATTTGAATTGACACACATAAAATGTAAAGTTAATCCTATTACATCAGACAAATATACAACTTTAGCAAAACGTCCTCATTATAGTGTTTTAAATAAAGATAAAATTAAAAAGAAATATAATTTATCTATACCATACTGGAGGGATTCGTTAGAAAGGTGTTTACATCTTTCTTCGCATCAAAAACCTATACATCAAATAGGTATTATAGGGTCAGGGTTTATTGCCGGTGGTTTAGCTAAACTTTTATCTCAACATAAAGAATATGATATTTCTGCTATTTTAACACGTTCGGATTTATCTAAAAGAGATGATTTTTTACAAAATAGTTTATTAACAAATGATTTAGAAGTACTTATAGAGAAATCAGATCTTATTGTGGAATGTAGTGGAGATGCTATTTATGCAACAGAGACTATTGATAAAATTGTAAAAGCAAATATTCCAGTGGTTACTATGAATTCAGAGTTTCATGTTACAACAGGTTCTTATTTTGTAAATAGAGGTCTTGTAACAGAAGCAGAAGGTGATCAGCCTGGTGTCCAAGCAATACTTCATGAAGAAGCAGTAGAGATGGGATTTAAGCCAGTTGTTTATGCTAATATAAAAGGATTTTTAAATGAAAATCCTACAAAAGAAGATATGGAGTATTGGGGAGCTAGATCTAATCTTAGTTTAGAAATGGTTACTTCATTTACAGATGGAACAAAAGTAGAGATAGAGCAAGTATTAGTTGCTAATGGACTGGGAGCAGGGTTAATTCAGGAAGGATTAGTAAAGCTTTCTAATGATGATATGCTTGAAGGAGGAACTATCCTTGCTGAAAAAGCAAAAGAGTTAGGATATCCTGTAAGTGATTATTTACTTTCTGCTAAGCTACCAGCAGGGGTATTTCTGATTGTTGAGCATGATGAAGATCAAGCAGATTCTTTAAGATATTATAAATTAGGGGATGGACCCTACTATGTACTGGAACGTACTTATCATTTATGTCATCTTGAAATTATAAAAACTATTAAACGTGTGCTAAATGGTGGGGGAGTGCTTTTAGATAATAGTGCCAATCCTCGATTTAGTGTAGCAGCCATTGCAAAACATACATTAAAAGCTGGAGAGAAGATTACGAAGGCTATAGGAAGCTTTGATGTAAGAGGTGAAGCTATAGTAATTAAAAATCATCCTAGGCATATACCTATTGGATTACTTGCAAATGCAATATTGAAATGTGATATTAAAGAAGGAGATATGGTCACTTTTGATGATGTAGAACTTCCTGATAGTTTCGCACTTAATGTTTGGAAACAGATTATTGATTTTTAGATTTTTAAAGCTATTGTGTAGATATGAAGCAGCATAATTTATATGTATATATGATATTTATCAGTATTATTATTTTTTTTTATACCCTAACTCAACCTTTGAAAAGAATGGATATCTTAAAAAAGATGGATTTCCAATATCAGCCATCAAATATAGAAAAGGAGAATGCTCCTGCAATCTTTAGAAATGATAATAATGGTACATTTTTTATACATCCTGGTAAACTAAAAGCTACAAAATGTTGGTTTAGATTTATAAAAAATGAAAAGCTTAATATTGTTTTTTCAATACCGAAAAGATCAAAAGTTGGAGATATTTCATTTTCACTTTTAAAAAATGGTTTGGAATATGATAATTTTATAGTGAAGTCGGGACAAAAATATACAGTTTTAGTAGATTTAAGAGCACATGATACTATTACTATAATTGCAGATAAACATGGTCGGATTAATGGTGACTGGGGGAATGTTTGTATTACGAAATATAACTTATTTTTTAAATTTAAAAATGTAGTTATATTAGTATTATTTATATCTTTTTTTATTTTTTTAATTAAGATGGGCTATATTTATATTGCAATAGAAATGTTAGTTCTCTATAGTTTATTCATATTTTCAGAAAAATTACAATTTCACACACTTCAGTTTAGTATACTTTTTCTCTATCTTTTGCTAATTGTTTTTGTATCATTTATCATGATATTAATACATCAAACTATGCAAAAATACAGAATTTCATCTATTGTTAACAGTATGATACTAATCCTAATATCTATTTTACCTATGATATATATTGTCAATATACTAAATTTCAATATGACTATGTCTAAGGATACTTTTTATGCAATTTTTCAAACAAACTTTGTAGAGTCCTATGAATATCTTCATCATCATATGACACTCAAGGATATCGTTGGAATTGGCTTTTTATTAGGACTATTGATTTTACTTAATGAGTTGCAATACAGATATAAGACGATGAAACTTAATTTGATTTGGATAGGTATCATTAACTTATTTATTTTAACAGTTGTCACGATAGATGTATCTCAATTAAGGATTATTAATTTAGTTATTAAAAGTTTGGATAATTATAGATATGAACTTTCATCTTTTCAAAATATACAAGAAAAAAGGAAGAATCATAAATTAAAATTTAAATCTATAAAAAATGAAAAAAACGAAACATATATTATTATCATAGGAGAATCACTAAATAAGAGACATATGGGACTATATGGATATGTGAGGGATACAAATCCTTATCTCTCTAAAATGTATAAAGAAAATAAAATTATACGTTTTGATAATGTATATTCAAACTATACACATACAGTTCAGGTCTTAAGTCAAGCATTAACAGAATCGAATCAATATAATAAAAAAGATTATTATACTTCTGTATCTATTGTTGATATTTTAAATAAGGCAAATATAGATACGTATTGGGTAACTTGTCAAAATCTTTATGGTACATTTGACAATATGGTATCTGCTATTGGTACTACTTCTAATCATATTAAAGCATTCAATAAAGGTCTAAGTATAACAGAAAGTTCAAAGTATGATGAGGTTGTTATTGACAAAATTGATCAAATATTAAATGAAAAAACAGATAAAACACGAGTTATATTCGTACACCTTTTAGGCAATCATCTTAATTATAGCAATAGGTATCCTCATAAGAAATTTGAAAAATTCAATAATAAAATAGATAATGGATATATGGGAAGTCTAGTATCAAAAAACTCTTCTAATGTGAATGCCTATGATAATAGTGTCCTTTATAATGATTATGTTGTGTCATCTATAATCAATCATCTGTCTAAATATAAAGGTGTATCTGGGCTATTATATATGCCAGACCATGCTGAAGATGCAATACATAAATTAGAACATGATGTGAGACATTTTACTTTTGAAATGGTTCAGATTCCAATGCTTGCTTGGTTTAGTGAAGCCTATAAAAATCAATATAAACAAAAATATAATAGACTTATAAATAGAAAAGATAGATTATTTTCAAATGATATGCTTTATGATACTTTAATTGGATTAATTGGAGTAAAGAGTAATAAATATGGTGAAAAATATGATTTTACATCGACTAAATATCAGTTGAAAGATAAAGATGCCTTAGTACTACATGGTAAAAAACACTATATGAATAAAAATAATTATATCTTTTGGCAGAATAAGAATATTCAATATTTAATGGACGTAAATCAATTATCTAAGGTTACAGTATTTAATGCAAATACGGTTTCTAAAGTCTATGATGGTATTAAGAATAAAATCAATGCTTTTGATATTTCAATAGCACTGAATATAAAAGAAAATACTTTGTATGTTACTACTACAAATAATAAAAAAGTAATGGGTTTAAAATTAGAATTATTTTTAGGATCTATCCCTATGACTAAAATAGACAAAATGATATTCGATTTTTCAAATCTAGATATAAATAATATTAAATTAATTCTTCTTAAATTAGAATCATTAAATAAAAAATATGATATTAAAAATAAAGTAAATATACAATTAAATAGTATGGAATATATTGATATATTGAGGAACTATGGATGGAATATCTCTTATGTATTAAAAAAAGAGAGAATATTATCTCCTAGTAATAATTTGTCACTGAAAGATATGGCAGAGAATATAGCTAGACAAATAACCTTAAATAAAATCGATTCTATTTCTTTCGATGAGGATTTATATGTATTTGTTAAAAATAAGTTAGAACCATTAATAGATAAAAATATTTTTTATAAAGTAAAAATTAAAACTAAATTAGCTGATTCTTCTTTTAAAAAGTCACTATTAAAGAATGAAATTTTTTATGATAAAAGAGTGAAATCACTTTTACTTATTTATTATTCGTTATATGAGTTATAATCATTTTTTTCATGATGATATTATTTTTTATAAAATACTTTTTTTCCTAATTTAATACTTGGCTGTTCGATATAAAGATATGTTAGCGTAGCACAAGCGATGATTAAGATAATAAGAATAGGAAACATATAGGTATGTTCTATGGAAGAAATACTTGTTAAATCAATAACATTAAAGTATGAAAATAAGATATAGATAATCAATCCATGGATAAGATATATGCTATAACTAATTTCTCCTAATAAAATAGAAGATTTTTTTTCTAGTAGACCAAACATGGTATTTCCTAAAGCGATAACTACAAAAAATAGTGAAATGAATAGAATGGGTAAAGGGGCATATATATCTTTAAAAATAAGTGAACTTATAAGTAGTATGATAGCTAACCCTGAAATAATATTACTTTGGATAAAAGCGAAGCGATCTTTTGTAGTACTATAAAGATAAGCAGTAATTCCTCCAATTATAAAAAAGAGAAGATGAATAGTATTAAAAGAAAAAATTTTATAATCTTGAGAAAAGAGATATATGCCTATAAAAATTAATAATATAGTGAACCATTTATTAAGATTTAAAGTAAAGGCAAGGATTGGAAGAGAAAGATAGAATAACCATTCATACTTAAGTGTCCAATCTACACCTGCTATAATAAGAGAAGTATGGTTATGGGTATGTATATTTCCACCATGAAATAGAATCCATTTAGAATATTGTTCTGCAAGTAAAGAAAAGTTAATATTTGATTGATATTGTTCTTGGGTAAAAATTACAAGTGTAATCATGAAGAGTATGAATATAAAGAGTGGGTAGATTCTGAAAATTCTAGATTTATAGAGTTTTATCCAATTTGTATTTCCCTTATCAGAGAGAATCTTTGCAGTAAATAAATATCCTGTAATCATAAAAAATATCATTACCCCAACGATACCTATATTCTGAAAGTATATCTCTTGTGGTCTATACCAATGAGCTGTGTTTTTCCAAACCCAAGTTAGCATAAAATGGTGAACAAAAATTGAGATAGCTAAATATCCGCGAAGACCATCAATAGCACCATAACGGTTATTCCTAAATTGTAGAAAATAAAATTTTCTATGTTGTGCAATTTTTGTTCCTAAAAAATAGCTCACTAATAGCATAAATAAAAAGAAAGAAATTTTAATAAAATGTTCCATAGAATAAACCTTTAAAATACGTGTTATTGATTCTATCCATTTAAACTGCAGAGATTAATAACTGTTTTTGAAAATTACGATACTATAACAAAGATATGCATATATTTTACTGCTATTCACATGAATACATGAATAATAAGATAGTATTTTTATTTTAGGTAAGATATAATTGAAAATAGTTAAGAAAGAGGGGGAATATATTACATATGAAAAAAATTATCTTATCCAAAAAAGGTGTATTTTTTCTTTTTTTTGCATTTTTTCTTTTACAGATATTTATAGCAGTAGTAACTAAACATACTTTTTTAGGTGTTCAAGATGAATCAATGCTTCAGGCTACACTTAAAGGGGGAGATGTATGTAATTATATGACAAGTTATCCATTGGCAATATTTGTTGGATATTTGTATGACCATTTCCCTTCTATACAATGGTACAGTATAATGATGATTTCTTATACTATTTTAATATCCTTTATTCTAAGTGTGTATCTTGTAAGTGTAAATATAGAGTATCGAATACTAAACTTAGTTTATAAACTAGCTTTATTTATGTTGTCAATACTTGCTATTTCTTATATGTTACTCGTGGTAGATGTGACTACACCTACCTTGTTACTTATCGTTTTGGCTATTCCTTTAATACGTAATAAGCAGATTTATTTTTGGGTTTTGCTTTGGATAGCTAGTTTTTTAAGAGAACAAATTATTGTATCTATTTTACCACTTATTTTTCTTGCTTATGCAATGAATTTTGATAAGAACTATTTTAATAAAAAAAAGAAAATACTTATAAGTTTAATCTTTATATTAGGGTTTTTATTTAATCATTTCTCTTATAAATTAGATAAAACATATGATACCTGGATGGGTTTTACTGAATCACGTGCTTACTATACAGACTTTGGAGGGCTTATTAATAAAAATAATTTATTGACATCTGATGAATATCATCTATCCAAAACATGGTGGATACTTGACCTTGATTTATACCCTTTTGAAAAAATAGAAAAATCTGCGGGAACTACATTTGATATAGTAAAGGAAAGACTTTTATACGAATATTTTCAGAAACAAGTTCGTTCTATATTTAAAAGGCATCCTATCCTTTATATGCTTATACTTTTTTCGATTTTAAGTATTTTTTTAAACAGAAGTTGGATAAAGATGGGAGGATATCTCTTTTTCTTTATTGGATTTCTTGTTTTATTGTTGGTTAAAGATGTTGAAAGGGTTACCCTGCCGATTCTTTTGATGTGGTGGGTTTTAATCTTGATAGATTTTTGGTATGAAAAAGAAAAAAGACAAAAACAATTTATTTCTACAATCATTATTTTTGGTATGTTGGGAATGGTTTACTTGGTGATGGAAGTTATACCTTTAGATCGTATTATAGAATATGATAAGAAGGAAACACTTTTTAAAGAATTTAAAAATATTATAGATAAGAATCATATGGAACTTGAAATTACATCAGGATATCCTGCTTCATGGGAAAGATTAATTGAAGCGATTATGGAAAATCATCTTTTTGATGAGCCAAATTGGGTAGGATATGATAAAAAATTATTATTATCTGGGTGGTTAACTACGGCTCCTTTACCTTATGCTCAGCATCATATAAGCTATCAAGGGGTTAAACGTAAATATGAACATTATCATGATTGGTTGATAGCTAAAAATACAGGGATTATTGGATCAAAGGGTGAATCTAAGCATATTAGACCTTTTTTAAAAAATAGATTGATGAAACTTTATGATGCAAAATTTCCTAAATTAGGATGTAAGCATATACCTATTGTAGTAGATGAGAGTAAACATTTTATTATTCATCAGATTATTGAAAAATGTTCTCCTATATATTTAATTCAAAATATTTCTGTAGCGCATATGGAAAAACAATGGGATATTTTTCATTCTAAGTATAGAGCATCTGCTAGTTTAAAATTAGATGGGAAAATACTTAAAATATCTAATAATGACCCATGGATACTTATAGAGAGTAGTCAACCTAATAATAATGGTAATGTAATTTTGGATATACGTTTTAAATCATCAGGGGATATTGTATTTCAAGTTTTTTATAAAGAGAAGAAAAAGAGTCCGTATCGTGAAGAGAACTCTTATAGTTTTAGTCTTAAAAAAGGTAGCAATCATGTACAGTTAAAAATTCCTGCAAAATATATGAATAATATCTTAAGAATTGATCCTGTGAATAGAAAAGGAAATTATGAGATAGAATCATTTGCTATTTATAAAGGGAAGCTCTAATAATAGGTAATACTCGAATTATGCTAATTTTTCTTTAGTAAGTATTTATAGTTTTTTTTGTTTAAAGGTAATATGTCTATTAAGAAGATAAAAAAGTGTACTATAAACAACCATCCCTGCAAAAAATGCAATATTTGTATCGAGTATTTTATATTCAACGAAAAAGTAGAGTGCAACATAGCTACTGAGATATGATATACCAAAAGCAATAATGAACTTTATAAATTCATGGAGTTTATTATTTTTACTAAAAAAAACAAACTGACGATTAAGAAAAAAACTAATGATAATACCTACAATATAACTTAAAAAATATGACAAGGAATAACTTAGTTTTAGAATGTGAAAGAGTAGCATGATGATACTATAGCCGATTAAAGTATTGACCACCCCAACTATGACAAATCGTAAAAATGTTTTATCAAACATGTAAAATTTCTTTCTCTATGGAAAGTACACTTTTAAGTTCATCTTCTCTATCTGATGATATACGGTATGCCTTCTCCGCATCATCATAAAAGGTAATATTAGAGTCCAATTCAGGATAGTTCGGATGAACCATTATCTCATAGGTAGAGGAGCTATTCTGTAACTTTTGCAAAATATCACCTCTTATTACACCTGTATATAAAATAGAATAAAATTTGATATTGGAATAAAAGTTTTTATAACGTGAATCTATCAAGCTAAAAGTACGAAGTAGTAAAAATTTTATTATTCCACCATTAAAAATAAAATTAAAACGTTTCGTAAGAGAGAAAGATGAAAGTATATTTTCATTAATAAGACGAATTCTACGAATATTATATTGAAATGCAAGTTTGACAACAATGGGATAAAGGTGGGGGATGAGATGTATATGTCTATGACTATCTAGATGGGTTAGAGTTATGGGTATCGATGAATATTCAAGTACCCTTTGAATTTGTGCTTCCCATTCTTTTTCTATTGCTTTTAAAAATTCTTTATTTTTTGTTAAAAGAAGATCTTTATATCCTAAATTAAAAAATCCATTTTTATCACAGTAGAGGGGATTAGCAATCAATGCTTTTCCATAGGTAAGGTTTAAATGCATTCCAATTCCAAGATTAGGACGAGAGGGTATATCTTGCATGGCATCCATAAAATAGTCACAATTTGCCATAATACTTGCATGGGTAATTGCTCCCTTATCAAAACCATCAAAGATGGCTTTGTTGGTACCTGGTGTCATTCCTAGGTCATCAGCATTTATTATTAACATATACTAAATTTCGTCTTCTATAAAATATAGAGGTCTATTTTTTGTTTCAGTATATATTTTACCAATATATTCACCTAATATACCAAGAGCCAATAACTCAACACCCCCCAAGAAATAAATAGGAAGAACCGTTGAAGCCCAACCTGGGATAGCTTCTTCTGTAAATAATACTGTATATAAAGCATCTAATCCTAGTATCATAGTAATAATAAAAATAATAATACCACTTATTGTAATAAGTTTCAAGGGGAATACACTAAATGAAGTAATACCTGCTAAGGCAAATGAAATCATTTTTTTAAGTGGATATTTTGACTCTCCTGCAAATCGTTCACTACTTTTGAAGTATATCTTTTTTGTTTTTAGCCCAACTAATTTAACCATACCTCGTATAAATAAATTACGTTCTTTAAATTGTAAAAAGAAACGAAGAGCCCTTTTTGACATGAGACGATAATCTGCATGATTAAATTCTATTTCGACACCCATCATATTCATGAGCTTATAATAACTCTCTGCCGTAAATTTTTTAAACAAGCTATCACTTTCTCTATCTTCTCTAATACCCAGAGCTATCTCATATCCCTGGGAGTAGGCATTAATCATATCATTAATAGCATTAGGATCTTGTTGTAAATCGGCATCCATTGAAACCATGCAATCACATATATTACTTACTTGTTGCATCCCTGCTAGTAAGGCATGTTGATGTCCTTCATTTTTAGATAGTTTAATTCCTCTTATATATGTATATTCATGAGAAGCTTGTTTGATAATTTCCCATGTATTATCAATACTTCCGTCATCAATAAAAGTAATAAAACTTTTTTCTTTAATTTTTTTATCAGCTAGTAGTTGAATATAAATATTTTTGAGTCTTTTTATTGTTTCAGATAAAACTTCTTCTTCATTATAGCAAGGTACTACGATAGCTAATGTTGGTTGCTTTAAATTTCTCATGGTTTGCTACTTTACTTTGTGATGCTTATATTATACTCCATACCTTGTTAAATAATATACAAGACATGGGAGATTTATGAGATTTTAAAATCTCAATTATGTAATCCATTGTTTCAGAAACTTTTTCACCCTTCTTTGTATATGAAAAATTTTTGATGATAATGAAAATTTTCGCTTAGGTATCTTTGTGGATGATGTGTGACTCTTGATAATTAATATCCAATCTTCAAATGTTGGGAGTGGTGGTATCTCCCAAATACCTTCATTATTAGGTATTATAGTCCCTATAGGAGATTCTTTAGCAGTTTGTGGATCCCAAAAAAAAGCAGTATAGTGACTATTGGAATCAAGGTGTGCAATATGAAACCTAGGTTCATCCCAAGGAGTTATAGGAGTATAAAAATAAACTATCCTTAAACGTGTCCCAATACCAGCTATACGAGGTATTTTAGGATTTAATGTATCATTGTGAGGTATAAGTGTATGTTGTTGTGGTTCTATAAGCCACCACTCATATCTTTCCAATAATTTTTTTGCTAAACCTAGTTGTTTTGCACCTTTATGTTGAAGTGCCTCTTGCCATGGTATATTACCCCATGTGCCACCATGAGGTGTAGCACCAAAAGGAGATTCTTTGGTATTAATTTGCCATATACCATTGGCACCATAACCAAATCCTTTGCTCCCTGAAAGAAATGCTGACCAAAATGTAAGACGTTGTACATCTGCATGGGTGTCACGTAGAATACCTTCATAGTTTACTTCAGACATTATGAGTGGTATATTTTGATATGGATATTCTTGCTGAAGTAGTTTGATACTATTGGAGACGCTATCATAGCCATTATGTCCTGCTTGAAGAAGATTGATATCTAAAATATTTTTATCTTCTATTTGTTCTGTACCTATTTCTGTAGGGTGTATGGTAAGTAATCTATGGAAAGGATCTAGAGCTTTAATATATCTACCTATTTCTGACCATCCACTTTTGAGTAGTTTACTATCTTTATTTCTATGTTTACTGAGATAATAAGGCATAGTTGCCTCACCAGCAATACACCATACGACAGGGTAGACTCCCCATCTAGCAATGATGTACCGCCAGTGTTGTTTCATCTTTTTAATACCTAATTCTTGGAGATAGTATCCCCATGCCCCTAAGATTGTAGGAATGAATTCAGACTCTACAAGGTGTGCTATACGTTTATCAGCTTCATCAAAATAATCAGGATTTATATGTGTATAATTTTCTTCCCATGGAAAACCTGCTTCATTTTTACATCGTGGATCAAAGCTGTGCATATCCGGGAAAAGACCAGCAACAAGTAGAATTGTATTAAATCCTTGCTTTTTTCTATAAGACGTAAGATACTTGAAATCTTTTGGATAGCTAAGTCTATGACTGAGTGCCATCCACCATGTATCACTCAGCCAAAAAAATGGTTTATTATTCTCTCTGGTGAGATATTTTTTATTATCTGTAACTTGTAGAGATATATGTGGTTTTGTTTCACTTAGTTGGACATTAAGTATGCCTTTACAATGGTGGAGTGAAAAATTATTTGTATCACTACATCTTGTATGAATGGTATAATTCCCTATTATTTTAGGTATAAATCGAACTGCCCATCGTTGTTCTCCCCGCCAGAATGTAGGAAGAGTAAATTGTTGATTATCTGGAGTAGTAATAATTACATCTAAGTCTATATCATTAAAAGGATTATCGTAGATAAATGATGATTGATATTCCCACTGTATAAGCTGATTGGTGTATCCATTTAAATTCATTTAGTCCACCATGATTTATGCATACTTAGTTTTTGAACTATACTTTTTGGAAAAACAGTATAGTTTCTACCTAATTTATAACCAAAATATTTTAAACTGTTTCGTATCAAAAACTCTGGAATACGTAAATAAGCTTTTTGTTGTAGTAAATAAAAGAATTCTGATTTTATGTATTTCATACCTTCTCCTTCTACTTTACCAAAAGTATCAAGTATCCATTGTTCCATAGTGTGAAATACTCCCATATCAAAGTAACGTTTAAATTCTTGACTTAATGTATAAGAATGAGAATGATAAACACTAGCCTCTGCAATATAAGCTATATGCCATTTTTTAGATAAAAGTTTTGCAGAAATATGAGTATCTTCTCCAAAAATAAGCCCTTTTTTGAAATAATTGACTTCTTTTATTGCAGATTTTCGATATGCAGAAAAACTATCAGAAAGAAAAACAGTTTTCATACCGTATCTATCTTTATCTTCTATTGTACGGATATGAGATATAGTAGGATAGTTAAACATACGTAAATGTTTTCCAAAGATATTGGTTGAATCATAAGCAATTTGTCTACCATATGCTGCACCTATATGTTTATTTTTAAAGATTGTAATTATATTTTCTAATGTATCTATATTAATAGGTAGAGCATCTTGTGTTAGAAATATAATATAATCACCGGAAGATGCTTCTATTGCTTGAGTTCTTGTACCTCCATGGTCAAAAGAATGTTTAGGAATGATTATAATTTTATTAGTATACTTTTTTGCAATATTGATTGTTTTGTCAGTAGATGAAGAATCAATAATAATAAGTTCAAAATCTAAAGTTTGAGTGGAGAGATTATGTAGTAATGCAGGAAGATAATTCTCTGCATTAAACGTAGGGATAATAACAGAAACTTTCATGATTTT
>Ga0256827_10000533_pt1 | contig 23620 bp, 24 predicted proteins | sample CV84metaG_FD_185977 | JGI IMG/M metagenome (GOLD analysis project Ga0256827, IMG submission 185977) | Hydrothermal vent microbial communities from East Pacific Rise, Pacific Ocean - CV84 | ecosystem: Environmental > Aquatic > Marine > Hydrothermal vents | place: Pacific Ocean: East Pacific Rise...
TCTGTTGGGGGAGCTACCATTGAGATAATAAAAGAATATATACAAAATCAAAACAAGCCTCTATAATCCTAACCTCTCCCAAATCATAGATTATGGAAGAGGATTGCGGATTATTTTTTGTTCAAAAAAACTTGGTCACCACAGATTTAAAAGATGAAATCTCCTATCAGCGTGACCTTCAAAAAGTGCAGAATGGGCAGATAGCCTCTATATTGGCAACCAATACAGAGTTGGCAAAGGCGTTAAATAATGGAACAACTCACGATGATGCAGACTCTGCATCATCGGTTCAGAGTAACAACAGATTGATTGAGACACTACAAAAATTGTCAGCTCAAAACAATATGCACAACACTACCCTACTCCTACAGGAGTCAAGAAGTTCAGCAAAAACAACAGCCTCTGCGATTTTGGTCATCTTCATTATGATTGAGATTATGGCTCTATTTAGTATCTTGAGTAAAATTATTATTGTTGATAATGTCTCTAGCAATGTCAAAGAGTTTTTTGGAATTATCGATAAGCTCGATGAGTTAGAGACCAATACCTATCAAGCGTTGGGGTATCAGCAGATGGAACAGACTCAAGCGAAGATAAAAGCAGTTCAGAGCTACCAAGAGGAGGTGCATCAAGAGAGGTTAAAAGAGATTGAAAATAACCACCCTACTCTACCCTGTACAAATCAAAATAATCAAGTTAATTTGGATAAAATAGCTTTTAACGCTAATTTAGCTCAAAAGCCCTATTTATCGGTATCTACCCCCAATTATTTACAAAATAGCTATGATGTGCAAAATCTACCAATAAAAAATGAAGCAAAGCCCCAAATTGATAGTGACGCGTCTAGCTCGTGCAATGAAAATTTAGAACAAAATGAACAACCTGAAAAAAATGATATTTTAATCCTCGATCTAATGAAATACAACTATCAAGATAGTCAAATAATTTTGGCATCTTGGGACAACGGAGCAATAGGGGAAGGTGGAAAATTAGTAAAAAAAACACTGGTTCTAGCAGAATTAGAAGAGCATGGAATTAAAGAAGATGACTATGTATCTCTGTTTAGAAGATTAAAAAAACAGAAATTAGTTAAATTTGATATGGGATATTATTCTCTATGCGAACTACACAATATAGCATCTACAAAATCGATAGGGTAGGGTGTAGTTTTAATTTAGAAATATTAATAAAATTAAAATAAGAAAAATATAAATGTTACGAAAATAGCTTATATGTAAAAAATATATCGACTTCATACATTTCTATCAAAAAACAAAAAAAATTGTTTTTTGGTATGTTTTTGTTCATTTAATCTATATATTCTTCTTTTGTTAATATGTTTATTATTTTGATTTTCTTCTAAAAAGAAAAATCAAAATTTTATTATTTTATTTACTAAAAAATCTTTTAATAAGATTTTTAGTAAATCTTTTAGTAAATCTTTTAGCGAAACGCTCTTTTTTCGCCCCATACACGTGCAATCTCGCCCCATACACGTGCAATCTCGCCCCATACACGTGCAATCTCGCCCCATACACGTGCAATCTCGCCCCATACACGTGCAATCTCGCCCCATACACGTGCAATTTTTTTTTAAAAAATCGATAAAATAAGAAAATAACTTAAAAATTTTTTTATATAAGCTCTTTTTTTATTTTATGTGTATACAATTAGTAAATACAAAAAGGAAAAAAATGAAAGAGTTAGAAAAAAAATTGAAAAAACCTTTTAATTTACGAGTTGACCCAGAAATTCATAATAAATTGATTGAATTAGCGAAGAATATGAATACTAGTGTCTCTTCTCTATATACCTCATCAACAGAAAAGTTGTTAAATTCATTTAATAGTGTATCAAACGAAAAATTTTATAATTTAAATATAGAGAGAGCACTTTTATCATCTATAATTTATGAGCCAATTTTACTTAAAGATTTTTTGAAAATGAATATAACAAAAGAGGATTTCTATTTACCATTTCATAAATATACTTTCTCTGTCATTCAAGAGTTAGAAGCAGAGGGAAAACCAATAGATGAAGAATTCATTAAAAGTAAATTACTTAAACGTGATGAATATAATGAGATAGCATTTCTTGATGTCTTAGCAGCAAATTCTATATCTAATCCAAAAGCATACTGTATTGATTTATTAGAAAAATCAAATAGAAGAAAGTTAAATATTTTAATTTTACAATATCGAAGTGCATTACAAGATAGTTCTGAATCAGTAGCTAAAATCAAAGGTGATTTAGTAATGCAACTGGAGAATATAAAAGATACTAGAGATAAAATTGTTCAGCCTACATCAATTTTAGATATAGAGGAAGAGGATATTTACTTTTATACAAAAGATTGGTTGCCTATTCCTAAAAAAGCGATTACTATTTTGGGTGGAGCAGGTGGAGCTTCTAAATCAGCACTTATACTTCAATTACTAATGAGACTCTTAAAAGAAGATCCAGGTCTTCGAGTATTTGGATGGTTAAGTGAAGATTTAAAAGGGTATACAAAAAAACGATTTAGTAATTTTAAAAATGATTTTTTTCAGAATGAAGAGTTAGAACTGTTTCGACGAATAGATATATCTGGGAGTAGTGATATTCCATTTTTTGTTTTAAACATAAATGCTAATGGAATAGAGGTTAGTGAAGAGTGGTATAAATTTAAAGAAGAGATGTCACCTTATGATATTATTGTTCTTGATCCTCTTATTGCGTTTTTTGGAGGAGAAGAAAATAGCAATACTCATGCACGAAAATTTATGAATCTTTTAAATGAGTGGGTTGAAAAAGAGGATAAGACTCTAATTTTAATACATCACTCTAAAAAACCTACAGGTAAAGATAATCGAGATGATATAACTATTCGTGGAGCAGGTGCAATAGTAGATGCAGCACGATTGGCTTATGAGGCAAAAGGTGTCTCATTAGATGATTATAAAAAAGATTATAAACTCTTTACAGGTATAAAATATAATAGTCTTCTCCCTCAAAATATTGAGGAAGAGGGTTCTAGTGGTAATTATCTTGCAAAATCTGCAATAATGACACATCGACGTATTTTAATTGCGAAAGACAATTTAGGAGTTAAATTACTGTTAAAAAATAAAACCAACTCCAAACAAATTTTTTATATTAAGACCTGGGGAGAGGAGAAAGATTATGAAATTATCGAAGAGGATAATTGTCTGGGTGCTTCGGACTTCAACAATGTTTCATATACTTCAAAAGAGGATGTAACAATAATTCTTCCAAAAGATGAAGAATAAATATTTATTTTAAAAGAATAAATATTAATTTAAAATAAATAGGTTAAAATAGTGCTATGGATAATAAAATAAAATATATTAGAACGCAATCTGTTTCCTCTGTTGTTGAAAATAGAATGCCTCTTTTTTGGGGATTAAATAGAAAAAGTTTAAAAGCCACTGGTCTATATAAAGCTTTTGAAGCAAATGATAGAGAGATTGTTGTAAGAAAAGACAATTATGTTTTACGTATTAAAAATGATTTATTAACACAGACGCATAAGGACATACTAGAGGCTCTATTACTTATGCGTAATGGTAAGATGGTTCAATCTTTTAATATGTATGATATTTTTAAAGTTCTTGATAAAAAAACTAAAAATAATTATTGGTTAGAAGATATTATTGAAGAGTTAGTTAATGTGAAAATTCATATCACTTACGATAATGACAACTATGTTAAGATGTTTGGAATCTTAACAAATTTAGAGTATGAACGTGAAAATGGTGAAGCCGTTATTACTTGGGATGATGCTTTTTTATCAATTTATGATGAGAGTGCTGTTCTGAACTACTCTAAATATATTAATTCTATCTCAAATTTAAAACATGACATAACAAAACAGGTGGTTCGTTGGCTATTGAGTTATCCTGCTCTACAAATTGATTTAAAAAAATTGGTTGTTAATAAATTAGGTTTTGGAAACATTGTAAAGAGTAGATCTATATATAACTATATTCAAAATATAAAAAATGAAGATTTGTCTATGTTCGGAATTACTATTAGTGATGACCAAAAACCGATTATTTCTATTGTTCGTCCAAATGATATAGGTTTTTATAATGGAGCTCCTATACAAGATATTACAAGTATAAAGAGAAAAAGAAAGAGACCTTCTAATGTATTGCCTCTTTTTGAATTGGAATAATTATGTCAATAAAAATAGTAATTTATATATCTATGACCACTTTTTTATGTGCAGATACATTAAGTGGTTTTTTTGGATATGCAAAAAAAGATGTTGTTATAGATGTACCAAAAGAGAGGAATATTACAGAGTTTAAAAAAATAGAAGTTATTTCAAAAGAGGAGAGTGAAGAGTCTAAAAATAAAAAGTTATTAAAAAAAGCTCTTGAAAATCCTAGAGAAATGACAGCAGACCAATTTCAAAAAGCTATCTCTTATGCTAAGAGCAGAGCAGTTATGCAACAGACCGAAGAGGATATTAAAAATTGGACTATTTTAAATAACTTTACAATTAAAAATGCTGAGAGTTTTCAAGAAAAAAAACGGATTGTTCTTTTAAAAAATCCGAATATAGATATAAGTGGAGAGTTCTCTAAAAGTGGGTTTTCTCAACAGATTAAAAATAAAAGTTTCTATGAAAAACAAACAGAGTTAATACACTCTCTTGTTGATAAAATTGCCCTGTTCGCATTTTTTGGAAAAGAGGACAATCAGATTATCTCTTCTCAAGAGAGGGTACTCTATTTTTTAAAAGCAGATTTTCCAAAAATGACAATTATTCAAATAGATATAACGAAAGAGAGTGAGTTGTTTAAATATTTAAAAGAGAAAAATACACCATCTATTTGGTTGGCTTATCGAGATAAAGATAGTAAAGCTCATTGGTATAGGGTTGTGGGTGGTCTATCAACACGGAGTGAAATTATTGATAATATTGATTTTATATATACTAAAATAATAAAAGAGGAGTTTGAAAAAAATGATTAGGAAAAAATTACTCTTTTTATTCCCCTCTCTGCTCTTTTCAAAAGAGATTTTTATAGGAGAGACTTATCCTATTATTGAACCCAATCCCCTTATCGAGATAAAGAACAAAATCGTGAATGATGAAGAGGAGATAAAAAAGAAGATAGCAGAGTATAAGAGAAAAAGTTTAAATAAAATAGAGAATTTAGAGAATAGTTTCTCTTCAAAATTAACATCTGCAACAGAAAATTCAGTCTGGAGAATAGACACCTCTTTTATTTTAGATCATGATATATCAGATGGTAAAGGAGGTGTACTGTATAAAAAAGGTTATCGTTATGACCCTAAAGATTATTTACGATTTACACGAAACGTAGTTGTGCTAAATGGAGATAATAAAGATGAGATTTTATGGGCTAAAAATAAAGGTCTATTTCAAAATCGAAATTTTAAAATATTGATTACAGGGGGAAAAATAGTCTCTTTAATGCGAGATGTACATAGTAGAATCTATTTCTATACCAAAGAGGTGCATAATCGTTTTAAGTTGAAACATACCCCAACAATTATTAGACAAGAGAGAGATAAGTATCTATATGCTTATGAATTTAAAATAAAATAAAAGGAAAAAGTTATGAACAAAAAAGAAGCGTTAAAATGTCCTCTATGTGGAGGAAAAATAAAAAAAGTTTCAGGAGATACTCCTATGATAAAGTGTGAAAAAAATATCTATTCAGCTGGTCAGCAATCTGGTTGTACTTTCTTTATGAGTCTATCCCCTAAACCTTTGGGTGGATATACTTTTAGTCGAGATGAAATTGCGTCCATGTTGAATGGAGAGACTGTTGAAGTAGATGGTATTAAAGCTCAATATGATAGAGAAGTTAAATTTAATCCCAATTTGATTTTCCCACCATTAGAAGATTTTTAAAAATGTTAAAAAAAATAGCTTTAACTATCGCGATGACTTCTCTACTTAGTGCAGAGAGTTGTAGTGACTCTTCTAATTTTATGAATGTTCTCAAAGATACTTGTTATAGTTGTATATTTCCTATCTATATTGCAGGTATTCCTATGGGGGAAGCACCTGTTGCTGATGATAGTGATAAAGTGAGGATACCTCTATGCTATTGTGGCATACGAATTGGTGTACCTGTAGGATACTGGAACCCCAATAGATTTATAGAAGCTGTTAGTGAGCCGTGGTGTTTTCCTCTCCTTGGTAGCTCTATTGATGTGAAAACAGGCTCTTCTCAAAGAGGAACAAAAGGAGTAGGGGGACACAGAACATTTTTGCAGACACACTATTATAAATATCCAATTTTTTATATATTGGATATGTTGTCTGATTTTGCCTGTGCAAGTTCCTCTGATTCTGATATAGCTTGGATAGGAGAGGTAGATCCAACATGGGATGATGACCAAATGGCTTTTTGGATTGCTCCAGAGTCTCTTCTGTTTGCAAATCCTATAAGTCAATTGGCTTGTATTGCAGATAGTGCAGCTGCAAACATAAGTACTTCTAGTAGTACACTATTTTGGTGTAAAGGGTCATGGGGCTCTCTCTATCCTGTTACAGGAAGTGTAGTTAAGCAGAATTTTGTAGAAGATGCTGCAAGTGCTTCTGCAAATATGATTTTTAAATTGAGTAGACTTGGGTTATTGATGAATGGGGCAGGGACTAAAGCATTATGTGGAAAGACTTATCAACCCATATGGAATAAAGATAATTTTAGATTGCAATTAATGCTTCCTCAATCAGCTGATGAATGTATGGTTATTGGAAAAGATGCTCTTTTTTGGAGTGCTTGGAAAAATTTAATAGTAGAGAAAGGAGTGGACCAATTTGGATTTCTTATGTTTCAAAAAAGAGATTGTTGTATGTTTTAGTATGGCAATATTAAGTGTTTTTAGTCATGCCAATACCGAAAATGATTTAAATATTTCATTTTTCCCTAAAAAAAATGAAACATTTGATAAGCAACTATTAGAGATGAATGTCTCTAAATATAAAAAATTTTCAGAAGAGTTAACAAAAAATAGAATAAGTTTAGAGGGAAAAACATATATTGAAAAACATATGAAGTTTTTAGATAGTAGAGAATCCAAATTGAGAATCAAAAAGATACAAGATGAGTTTTTAAAAAGTAATAATATCAATCTCTCGGATTATAATATTAGTTTAACCTCAGCTACTCCGAAAGATATTTTTAATAGTAAAAAATATTTTTTATGTATCTCCTCTTCTATGCCTCCAGAGCTTATAAAAAACTATTTTAAGCAGATTGAAGAGCAGAAATTATCAATTGAGATAGTTATGAATGGATTTGTTGGAGGAATGCAAAAAATAAAAAAAACAATAGCATTTATTAACAAGATATTGATTAAAGATAAAGATGAACTTTATAATGTTAAAGTTCAAATAAATCCTAAAATCTTTATGTACTTTTCTATAAAAGCTGTTCCTGCATTAGTAGTAGCAGAAAATTTTGATAAGAGTTTGATTCTTCAAGAGTCTTATGTCGATAGTCCTTCTGAACTTAATGCAACGATAGTCTATGGAGCAGCCTCTTTAAAAGCAATGATGAAAAAAGCTATGAATCAAAATTAAATACCTAACGCCCTATCGGTTGTTGCCCCATCACGTTTCTCTTCATTTCATTACGAGAACTTTCGCGATGTGGGTTATTTTTTTCTGTCGTTAATAGTGAGTACTCTTGAAATTTTTTTTTAATGAAATATGCTTTAGTGTTCTCTTTTAATCCAATACCTATACCACTTATATATACATAGATGTAATTTAGTTTTATATCATGTTTTTTAAAATATTTTTCATTCTTTTCATAAAATGATTTTATACTTAAATTATAATGTATCATGAGTTTTGATATTATTTTTTTTCGTTCTATCAATAGTGGAGGACTATTGAACCTTAATGAGTCGATATGAATATATCCATCTTTAACTAACTGTTTTCTTGCTTTATACTCTTTTGATTTTTTTACTCTACATAGGGTATTTTTTTTATATATGATAGAGTTATCCTCTTTATCTTGTACCTCTATAAAATCATTTTTATAGATGACTCTTCTTAATGCTTGTAAATTAATATTTTTACTTTTTGCATATTGAGGTAGAGATAGCCCCTCTTTCTCCCTAATTAATAACGTGATTTTATTTTTCACTTTTAAATCTTTTTACAATCATTTTTATAGATGACTCTCTTTTAAATTTTTTAATTTTTTAAAAACATTTAAATACTGTTTTATAGGGGGAAAACAATTATTTATAACTAACTTAATTATTATTTTATATGAAATAATATTATAAATAACATAAAAAAGAACTTTTTATAATACTTTTAATATTAATAAATGTTCTTTTATATTAAAGTTGATATAATTAAATGCTTTTAGTTCGTAAGTTTGAAAGCTATTCTAAAATAAGGAACAAAATATGATTCAATCCAAAAAAAATGTAAATTATTTAAAATTTGCGTTGTTTTTTTTATTGTTTAGTGGTTTAACTCATGCAGCAGGTGGAGCAGGGGCAGGTACAATTTTTACCTCTGCATGGACAACCTTAAGTGCTATTCTTGGTGATACTTTTTTAGGGTATATCATTGCAGCATTTATGTTGATAAAAGCATTAACAGTCTATATGACAGAGGGTGGAAATTGGACAAAGATATTAACTTATATCCTGTCTGCTGGTTTTACAGCCTCTATTACAACTTTGGCTCAATCATTATCAGGTGCAACTTTTTAATGAAGAGAAAAATACAGCAAACCATTAGACCAAAATACTCAATAGGTAATTATGACCTATCAGATTTTATACCTCTGATGGTTGCTTTAGTAGTGGCATATTTTTTGCCACTACCTTTTGGAGTAAGAGCATTAATTGTCTACATTGGATGGGAGATGACAGCTTTGGTCTCAGGGATTAAGAAATATTTTCCTCGATCTTTCGCATCGTATTTGAAATATAAATTTAATTTGACTAAATCTCAAAATTTCCCACCTTATCAAACTAAAGAATTTGGAGGTTAATCGTGACATCGAAAAAAGCAGGTAAAAAACTAGAAACAACAAAATTATATTTATTTGCGTCAACACTACTTAATGTGCTTTTCGGAATAGGTATTCTATATTTAACTAGTGAAATTACCTATCAAGCGATGCACAAAAAGGTCATTATGCAACCAGCTTTTCCAATTGACAAACCAATGGAATTGGGTTGGAATAATGGAGAAATTGAGAAGCGAAATCTTCAAAGAGTAGGAGAGTTGGTATCTCTTTGGACATTGAACTATACTCCACAAACAATTAGAAAACGATTTTATAAAATTTTAAACTATATTGAACCTAATTCATATAATGAAATTAAAGAGGTTTTAGATACTGAAATTTATAAAATTCAAGAGAATAAAATTGTTCAATCTTTTCATCCATCATCTTCATTTATTACAAAAAAAGAAATAATCATTAAGGGTGTAGCTATACGTTCCATCGGTGGAAAGCTACTAGATTCAGAACAAATAAAATTGACAATATTCTATTCCTATTCACCAGAATTGGGATTCTTAATAAAATCTATGAAAAGAGAAAAGGATAAAAAATGAGACTATTAATATTTTTGATTTTTTTACTAAATATTACATATGCTACAACTATAGAGAGTTGGATGGGTGAAACAATTACAATAAATGTTTCAATGAAAAATACAACACATTTAATATTTGATGAAGAAATTATAAGTGAGATTTATCCGAAAGAGGAGAATGTCAATATTATGAGAAATGGTAAAAATGTTTTCTTTAGATACAACCCTTTTATAAAATATAAAATTACAAAAAGTAAGAAAAAGACAACAAAAAGTAAAGATGGTGTCATATATAAAGGATCTCCTGTAAAGATTTGGTTTGTCGGTGCAAAGACAGGAACAAATTATGCAATTGAGTTTAATCCTACAGGTATAGCAGAAGATACTTATTATATTAAAAATAAAGCAGTAAGTTTAGAAGAGAAAGTTGAAAAATTAAAAGCATCTGGTGATTTAAAAGAGACAAGAGAGAAACGTATCTTATCTCTTGTTAAAAAAGCCTCTAAAGGGGCTTCTATCAGTGGATATGATTTATCTACACCAAATATTGAAATAGAGAGTAATGAGAATTATCAATTAATACATTCTAAATCATATGTAGGTCTTCTCTATGATATTGATGTCTATACATTTAAAGCAAAAAGAGAAGTTCTTCTAAATGAGTTTGAATTTTTAAATCTTCCGAAAGATAAAAAAGTTTTTATTGGTTTATCTCGTGGATGGAAAAAAATGCTTGAAGAAAATAAAGTGAGTAATATTTTAATTGTAAGTGAAAAGTAATGGAAAAAAAAGAGAAAAAAAATAATAATTTTAAAATGATACTCCTTATAGTTGGAGTTATCTTAGGTTTTATTGTATTGATGTTTGTCATAAAATCAAAAGTTGGTGTCAATAAAAATGGTGATGATTTTATTAGTAAAATTATTGGGAAAGAGGTAGATTTTAAGATTGTTGATAGCGAAGAGGCTCTGGTTCAGACTCGATTTCTGAATAAAGCTGAAGATGATTTTCGGAAATCAGAGTTAAAAAATAGAGAGACCATGGGGGAACTCCAGATTTTAAAAAACCAGATGGAAGTATTAACCGAAGAGTTAAAGAAACAAAAATATAATACAGATAAAGCAACCTCTTTAAATGCACAAAAAACAACCTCTCCATCTACTAATCTACCAGCTCCTCCAGTAAGAGATTTTTCTGATATTTTTAAGAAGTTTCCTAACGCTTTATCTCCTCATGGTACTCAAGTTAAATCAATCACAAAACCTCAAGACACGCCTACAATACCTATTATAAAACCTCTTTTTAAGAGAGAGAATACTCCTACAAAACAAGTTCAGCAGGAAGAAGATATACCAGAAGTTACTTATGAATATGAGGAGATAGAAAACAGTATGACAATTTCTAAAACTATTCCTAAAAAAAGTAAAGAGGTTGTAACAAAAAAAAGTGAAAATTCTACATCTTCAAATTCAAAATATTCAAATTCTATTCCTAAAGACGCATTTTTTATTCCAGCAGGTTCAGTTACTGTCGCTTACTTAGAGCAAGGGTATGATGCACCTACACTTAAAACAGGTATGAATGATTTGGTTCCCTCCACATTGACAATTGTAGGGTATACACTACTACCTAATAATAAATTATATGATTTACGAGGATGTAAAATTTTAGCAGAGGCAGAGGGAAAACGTTCTAACGAACGCTCATACTCAAGAACTAAAAGACTCTCATGTATTAACAATGAGAATTTAGTTATGGATATTCCATTAAAAGGCTATATCTCTGATGAGGGTGGAGATGGTAAATTGGGATTAAAAGGAAACATTGTCTCAATGCAGAATAAATTTCTACAAAATGCTGTTTGGGTAGGAATTGTTGAGGGTTTGGCGAATATAGGAAAAGCCACATCTATGACACAAAATGCCACTCTTAGTGGAGCTGTTGCAACCATCGATAAAGGTAAAGAGTTTCAAGCAGGTATGGCAACAGGATTAATAGATACAACCTCATCGATTAAAGATTTTTTGATGGAGAATGTTAAGTCAATTGAACCTGTTATAGAGATAAAAGGTGGAAGATTGGTCGCCATAACATTAAGTGAGGGAATCTATATCTATCCACGTATAGATTATAAAGGATAAAAGATGAAAAAAAATATTTTAATATCTCTGATTGCTTTTAGCTCTTTTCTATATTCAGAGGTCAATGGTGTAGAGAGGGAGATGGTCGCATCTATTATTCCTGGATCTAAAATTGAAAAGATAGATCACACTCCTATTGATGGTCTCTATATTGTTCTTCTTGAGAATAAAAAATTTCTCTATGTATATCCTTATAAAAAGATAATCTTTTTTGGAGAGCTCTTGACCAATAAGGGGCAAAATATCTCAAAATCATTAAGAGCAGAGATGCTTCGAGATTCAGATAAAGAGCGATTAACTAAATTATTGAAAAATAATAAAATTTTAAATGAATTAAAAGAGAGCTCGATTAAAGTGAAATATAATAGAGGTAGTGTTAGATACTCTTTTTTTCTCTTTACTGACCCTGATTGTCCATTTTGTAGAAGAGTTGAGTCTCTTCTTGCCTCATCTAATGTTGATGTAAATTATATTTTAAATCCATTAGAAAATCTTCACCCAAAATCATTTTTTAAATCTCAACAGCTTATCTCTCATAAAAAGGATTTTTCAAAAATCTTAGAAGATATTAGATTAGATAATAATTTAACCCTCTCAGTGACCAAAGAGAGTAAAGAGAGCTTATTAAAAATGAAAAGTTTAACAAAAAAAATAGATATTTCAGCAACACCAACTCTCCTTGTGTTTGATGAGAATAAAAGTAAAATCATCGATTTGATTGAAGGAGCGATGATGAAAAAAATTAAAAAATATTTAAAGGAAAATGATGATGAAAAGTAAAATACTTTTTTTAATTGTAAGTAGCTTTCTCTCTATGGGGTGTAGTCAAATTATGCCCTATAAGACAACTTTTGACTGTAATAAAAAACCTACAGGGAACTGTGGAAGTTTGACAGACAATATAAGAGAAGCATACTCTTTAGCAGGTGTTTCTAAAGATGAGCAATTAAAAATGCCAACTGTAAATTATAGAATTAATCAAGTCGTATTAGACATAAAGGAGTAGAAAATGATTAAAAAATTATTATTATTGGGCGTAGTTGTGTTATTAAATGGTTGTACAAAGTTCTCTTTACCATTCCCTCTCTCTTTACAAGATCAGATGAAGAATGTTGATAGCTCTTCAAATACTATTGTTGTTAACTCTTCTACTTATTATGAGGGGGGTTCTCCTCAAAATGGACAGAGTATAGAAGTTAATGCACTTGATACCGTTGTTCCTCAACGAACCGAAGAGGAGATAATGCGAGGGGTGATGTTGCCTTATCAAGCTGAGGGAGTATTACATGATAGTAGATATATATATTTGGTAAGTAAACCATCTGAATGGCTTGTAAAAGAGAGTGTAAAAGTTAGAGATAAAACGATGTTAGGAGGAGTAAATGGCATTTGATATAAAAAAGCTATTTAATCGATTTATTGATGAAGATGATTTTGTCTCTACAAGTGCTTCTAATATAAATGGAATTTTACAAAAAACATCTATCTCAAACTATATTAAACCAGTTGTTGAATATGAAGATATGATTGAGTGTAATGATGGTCTCTATGGTGTTGGTTTTGAGATTAAACCACTCCTTAGAGCAGGAGAGGAGACAGAGAATAAATTTGAAAATATCTTAAATGGTGTTGCCGATGATATGTATATTCAAGTACAACTTTGGGGTTCTCAAAACATTGAGAAAGCTTTAAATAGTTGGAAAGTTGAACACTCAAAGAGAGACAATGAAGATGTATTAAGAATTGTTGATAGATTTGTGGACTTTTATCGAAAAAAAACAAAAGAGAATCTTACTTCATCTATAAAGACAACACTTAAAGATATTCGACTTTTTATCACTTTTAAACATACCGATAAAGATGAAATTGCAAAGCTCAACAAAGAGATGCACAATATACTTGAAGCTTCTAACTTTTTCCCTAAAAAATTAACTTTTGATGTTTTGAAAAAAATTTATTTTGAACTTTTTAATCCCCATATTGAGCCTCAAAAATATCCTGATTATGAAGAGAGTAGATATTTGAATAAACAGTCAGTTTCTCCCTCTCAAGTAACAAGAGTTTACAATAAATTTTTTGAGATGGGAGAGCTAGATAATGAAGATAAGGTTAAGGGTAAAGCTTGGATAGCTATGTCTTTACAGAAGTTACCCAATACAGATATAGAGGGTGTTGATATTGCAGATTTTTCAGTTAAGGTTGGAGATGCACACTCTTCAATGTTAAATGATAAACAGTTCAATGATAGTTTTATTATCTCACTCAATCTTCAAAAGTGTAACAATACCGAGAAGTCAAAGTTAGAGAGGGTTCAAAAACATTTAAATCGTTCTCAAGTCAAAACTACCGATACCGTTTTAAATGAGAAGAAAAAAGAGGTTGAGAGTGTCTTAACGAAATTAAATCGAAATGATGCACTATTTAAAATGGACTTAACGGTATTGGTTGCAGGAAAAGATAAGGAGGAGGCTCAACTGAACTCTAAAGTAGTTATGAACTTTTGGAACAGTGGTTTTGGAGCGATTCAGTTAAGTGAGGCAGCTTTTGTTCATCACAATATATTCCTTGCCTCTATACCTTTTGGTCTTAATGATGATTATTTTACGAAGTTACAATCTAACCCCTATTATCTCTTTACAGATAACGTCACACCATTTTTACCACTAGAGGCTGATTGGGATGGAAACTATCCACATATTTTAGGAGTTTCTCGAAGAGGTGAATTGGTTGGAATTGACCTTTTTAAAACATCTGAGGGGTTTAACGCTTATATGGTTGGAACTACAGGAGCAGGTAAATCAGCTCTTTTGAATTGGATTCTTTTCTGTCACTATGCAAGAGGAGGGAAAGCTTTTGTTCTCGATATGGGAGATAGTTATAGCTCTCTTATCAATTTGGTTGGAGGAGTATTTATTCAGCCAGATATAAAAGAGCCTATCTCATTTAATCCATTCTCTACAATAAAAAGTGCAGATAAATTAGATGAGTATTTGAGCTTTTTATCTTCATTTATGTACTTAATTGGAGCAAATAATGAAGAGAAGCAGATGCAACAAGAGTATAAATTTGTAAAAAATAAGATAGAGAATACCATTAAAAAAGTCTATATCAATGATGCTAAAGGCTCTAATACAGAGATTTCAGATATTAGAGATGAATTTTTAAGTGATGGTGATCCACGTCTTCATGATTTTGCAGTCAATATTAGTGCTTTTTGTCGAGGTGGGAAATATGAGAAATTTTTTACAGGAGAGACCAATTTTGATTTTAATCATGATCTGGTTGGAATTGACCTTACAAAACTTCGTTCAGAAGCAGATTTAGGAATTGCTCTTATCTTTGTAGCAAACTATTTCTTTTCAGAAGCTGTCTATCAAGGTGTGCCAGACCAAAAATTGATGGCATTAATTGATGAGTTTCATAAACATATGGGAAAAAATCCACATATGGATAAAGAGGTAGAGGAGGCGTATAGAACCTATCGTAAGCATGGAGCTTCTATGATAGTTGGCTCTCAAGGGTTCAACGATTATGTTGATACTATCTCTAAAAAGAAGAATCCTGTAGGAGATGTGGTTTTAGGTAACTCGGCTTGGGGATTTTTTGGAAAACAGAAAGAGGTTGCTCGTAACTTATTGATTGAATCAGGTCTTTATGATTTTGATGCAATTGATAAGTTAAATATCCGAACAGCTCAAGGAATTAAAGGTCAATATAGTGAATTTATCATTCTTGACCCTTACGATAACAAGATACCTGTACGGTTTATTTTTGAACCATCATTTCTTTTGACCGTCTCTACTGATGTGGAGGATAAGAAGTTTATTCGGAAAGTTGCAGAGGAGAATGGTTGTAATCGATATGAAGCGATAGATTTAATTATGAACGATAGAGGAGTCTCTTATGACAAATAGAGCTATTTTTTATACTTTTTTAATATCTCTTATCACTTTTTTATCTCTCTCCTCTATAGCTATCTTCTTTTTTTATGACTTTCAAAAAAGAGAAAAAATTTATGTTGTTGATGTTGAAAAAATTTATACTGAGAAGAGAGAGAGATTAAAAGAGTTGGTTATGAGTAATGCTCCAAAAGAGAGTATTGACGCATATAATGAACAGACTATCAAATATATGAAAAAAGTTGATAACTATCTATTGAAACTATCTGATAAAAATCATATTACTATTTTTAATAAAAAGGCAGTTTTTTTTAATAATCAAATGGTTGATCTTACAGAGAGGGTTATCGATGAAAATAGGTAATAAGAGAGGAGTTATTTTATCTTTAGGGATTGTTATCTTTTTTATAGCTCTTATTGGTTTTTTATACCCTCGTTGGATATTGGGAATCTCTGGTTCTGACTCTCTTTTGAGTCATCTTTTTATAGTTGATAAAAAAGATAAAGATGTAAAGAGAGGTGATATTGTCGGATTTTACTATCAAGGAGTTGAGAAGTATGGTTTTAAAAAAGGAGATAAATTTTTAAAATATATCGCTTGTGATGAGGGTGATAGATTGACTGTTAAAGATAGAAAATATTTTTGTAATGAGAAATTTATATCTGAGGCAATCAGGATTAACTCTTTTGGAGACCCTGTAGTTGCTTGGGAGTATAACGGAACTGTGCCTAAAGGAAAATTTTTTACTTTCGCACCCTATAAATATAGTTATGATAGTCGATATTGGGGCTTTGCAAATAGAGATTCTGTTATTGGAAAGGCGTATGAGATTTTTTGATCAAAAAATAATCCGCAATCCTCTTCCATAATCTTTGATTTGGGAGAGTGAGGTTCACATTTAAAATATATGCTATAATCTAAATAATAAATAACAAATTAAAATAAAGGAGAACGGCTTTTAAGGCTTAAAAAAAAATGATGAAAAAAATTTTAATAATATTTTTACTCTTTTTTAGTTTCACAAGGGCAGATATAAGCTCTTGGAGCGAGGGATTAGTCATGTCTGCAACTGAATCTGCTGGATATACTAAGTCTCAAACAAGAGGATACTATACTTTAGGTAGTGCAAGAGTTAGTTTAGGAGGTCAAGGTAGTTTTTCATTAGCACATATAGAGATGCCCAAATTGACGGTAGGGTGTGGTGGAATAGATGCAACTTTTGGAGGATTCTCTTATATTGCTGACCCAAAATATTTAATAGCGAAATTAAAAGCGATAGGAACGGCTGCTCTAGCCTATGAATTTAAGATGGCAATTTCTACTATGTGTAAAGATTGTAGTGAAATTATGGATTCATTAGAGGGCTTTGCCAATGCTGTTAACTCTTTCAATTTAGATACTTGTGCATTAGGGAAAACAGTTGCAGATAAATCTATGAATTTCTTTACTGATGCTCGACAGACAAACCTTGTATCTGGACAGACTCATGATCCTATTGGTGAGGATGGTAAAAGTGCAAAAAATACTTATGCTGATTATATTGATTCAGTTGGAAAGAAGCTAGAGGCTTTAAAGGGGTGGACAAAGGAAAAGGCGAAGATAGAGGCGAAGAAGATGATAGATGATAAAGCAGCTTTAGGTTCATTTCTATCAAGAGCGATAAAGGAGAGAGATAAAACATCTATTTACAGTAGTGCTTTTTGGGGAAAAGATGCTAGGAGTCATGAAGGAATTATCTTAGGAGTTATTCGATACCTTATTGGTGATATGCGTGGATATATCTCTCCTATTGATGGTACTATTAAATATGAGATTGTCTCTCCAGCTGTTGATGTTGATAAAGTATTAGAGAATTTTATATATGGTAATGATATTCAGTATAAAACCTTTAACTCCACCTCAAATACAATTGAATCAAAGACAGCTCTATTTACAGGTGGTCTTAATGAAACCTATAAAAGGAAACTCACTTCAATAGTAAATAATATGCGATCATTTACACCTCTATCTTCTGCTGATAGAAAATTTATTAATCAGCAACCACTTCCTATTTATAAAATTTTAAATGTTGTTGCAGTTCAAAACAACAATGATTTATTGGATCAAGCAGCTGAACAGTTGGCTATTAACCAATCGATGGTTATTCTTAATCATATTCTATGGGTTGCAGGAACAGACCTTTCAGCAGAGCTTCAACGTACAAGTTCTAAACAGAGTAGTGAAGTGGTCAATGGATTAAAGGATATTATCAATAATATTCAAAAAGTAAAACAACTTGCCCAACTAAAAGTGAATTCAAAGATGAAAAAATTTAAAGAGAATCGACTCTTTATGAATACCGTACGAGATTATGAACAGCAGATTAAGACACAGTCTCAATCTAAACTATTACAGATGATGAACTCATATTAAAAAGGAGAAGTTATGCGATATACTATTTTTTTTCTTATTTCTCTCTCTCTCTACTCTTCAAATGCAATAATAGCAGATGGGTTAAATATCTCTGGAAAATTATTAGATCATCATACCTCTGCATTTAAATCTAATATTATAGATCCGATTGTCCATGGGAAAAAATTATCAACAATAGATAAAAGTGAAATAGCTTCTATTGAGCCTCTACGCTGTTCAGATAGTGTTAAATCAGGAGAAATAGTATCGGTCTCTTATCAATATAGTGACCAATTATCTATCTCTGTAGAGGGTGATTTAGATTTAGATGGTTCTAAAGAAAAATCATGGAGATTTTCTAAAGTTGATGGTGTCTGTGCAGATGGTTTTATTCGATGTGTTTTCGGTTGGAGTGATGCAAGTTGTCGATATTATAAGTGGGATTACTCTTCTGGGGCTCTCTCTACTAAAGCAGTTAATACAAGTGATGTCAATAACTGTTTCTGTACCAATAAGAGTTGTGGAAGTGTTGCTACATCTCAAAAAAAAGAGATTTTAGGGATGATTTTAGAAGGAGTCGTTAAAGATATGTGGAGGTATGATAAAGAGCATATTTTTACAGAGAGTAAAAATACTGGGTCAATAGCATCTCAATATGCTCTAAATCAAGATGGATGTGAAGAGCCGTCACAAGGGTTACAACACAATCTATCTTTCGAGAAAATTAAAGAGAATATATTGGCAGAGAAAGCTCACCAAGATGCCTATCCAGGTCTTGCATATGAGTATATGAAAGATGGAAAAGATAAAGATAATGTGTATACAAAAAAATATAGGGACTATTTAGATAAATTAGATAAACAAGAGGAGGAGTTATCTGAATCAACAAAAATAGATTATAAAAAATCTAAAGTGGATTATACCTCTGTTACTGGAAAAAATGAATCAGCAGATTTAGCAGATCTGAATCTTGTTCCACCCATAGAGAAATTTTGTAAGGTTAAAAAGCTAGAGAAGAAGAGTATCGTTTATAGTGATTCATCAATAACAGATGAGGAAAAAAGAGATACAACAAAATATAGTTCTATTATACGAAAATGTGATAATGGGGCTTGTATCTATGATAATGCAACTGAAAAAATTGTTGAGAACTGTTCAGAACATACCAATAACTTTAAAGAGGCAGTCTCTAAATTACAAGGTCTAAATGAAGCTTCTAAGGATATGGTATGTACAAAATAATTTTACTCTTCTCTCTCATATCTTTAAATCTCTCTGCTATGGATTGTAATGAGTTTAATCAATTTTCAAAATTTGGTACTCATTGGTATATTACGAGTTATAAAAAATTTACATTTAATGAAGCTGATAAGTATGCGAGAGAGAATGGAGGACATCTTGCTGTCCCTGAAACAGCGTCAGAGAATAGTTTTTTAAGCTCATTGATTACTAGAGATGCAGCATGGATTGGTGTTTATGACCCCTCATTTGTCTCTAGTATCTGCAATGTAGACACTTCAAAATGTATGGTGAGTGATTTACGCTATCGAACAATATTTAAAACAAGTCTTCTCTATAGTAATTGGAAGTTAGGAGAGCCTAACAATGCCGTTTATAACAGTGATTATAACTCTCATGATGGTACGCCATTGGTTGACCCATTAGGCGAATACTGGACAATTATGTTAAATGGTGGTAAATGGATAGATACAGGTAATCATATCTTTGAAAATGCAGAGAAAAATCGTTTTCAAGCTCTTTTAGAGTTTGATTCAATGCCCCCTTGTGTTGTCGGTGATGCAACTGATGCAACTGAGGTTGAAAAAGTTTCTGGTGATAATTTTATCTGTGATAGTCAAATCTATTATAGTAACTCATCAGATGTTCCAGCTACTCGTAATAATCACGCTTTTTGTGAATTAAGTGATGATGAGTTTCCCTATTGTCCTATTGAGTTAAATGCGTGTGCTCTTCGATGGGACTATTTTAAAAATGATGGAAATCATACCAATCCAAAATGTAGAGATGGTGAGTATGATAAAGAGATTAAAAAATGTAAAAAAGAGAAGTATGTTTGTACTTTTGATGAGACTATTGCTTGTTTAGATGTTAATGGTATTCCCTCTTGTTCTCCTCATCCCTGCTTTGATGAATCAAGTGTTGAAAAAGATGATACACCTACAGGCATTAATGATAAGAAGAATAATGGTTGGAAAGATGATGGAAGTTGTGGAGGGAAGATATACTTTTTTAATGGAAAAGATAGACGATGTAGAAGTAAAATGCTATATGGTTTAGTAAATAACTGTTGTACTCACGATAGTTTTCTTTTTGGAATGGCAGATTGTAAAGAGTATGAGGTTCAGTTAGATAGAGAAAAAGAGGAAGATAAGTGTGTTTATATTGGAGAGTACTGTTCAGATAGAGTATTTGGAGCGTGTATTAAAAAGAAACAATCTTACTGTTGTTTTAATTCAGTATTGGCAAAAACAATTATTGTTGAGGGGAGAAAACAGTTTAAAAAAGAGATAGGGTGGGGGAGTACAAAAAATCCAAATTGTAGAGGATTCACCCCTACTGAATTTGAAAAAATTGATTTTTCAAAGATTGATTTAACACCTTTTACGGAGAGTTTAACAAGTGAAATAGATGAGTCAAATATCAATGAGAAGAAGAATCGAATTAAAAATAGAATAGGAAAACATTAATATGACTACAAATATATATACATGGGGATATGGTTTAGAAGTTTCTAAAATGTTGCAAAGTGTAGCATTTTTTGTTAAAGATAATCTCTACATGATCTCTTTTGCTTTTGCAATTATGTTATTTATTTTGATGATTCGTTTTCTTAAAAGTGGTCAAATTGATTGGCAGATGTTTTTAGTATCTGTTTTTGCCTCGTCTATGTTTCTCTCACCTGTATCTACTACTTTTACAGTAATTGATGAAGTTACACAAGTAAGTTATCCTGTCTCTGACATTCCTCCAGGGTTGGGAATGCTTCTTGTCCTTGAGAGTGAGGTTGAAAAAGCTCTATTAACAAAAGTTGATAGAGCTTATACAGGTGCGAATTATCCAGAGTTCTTAAAGCTAGGGTTAGGGTTCTCTTTCTCTGCTGAATTAGAAGCTATGAACGCTAGACCACAAGATAAATATCTACAGCTGACTTTTAATCATTGGATTGATAACTGTTTTCTTTATGATATTACACAGGGGTATACAGATTTAAATCTTATTGCTGATTCAACAGATCTTTTAGCAAATTTAGTTCCTACTGTTAGATATGAAACTTTAGTTTTTGATAATACTCATCCTGAAGGAGTTGAGACCGATTGTGTCTCTGCTTACTCTACATTTCAGAGTCGTTTAGGTGCAGAAGCCAATAGATATGTTACAACTATTTTACCAAATATATTGGGAATGTCAACCAATCCTAATTTTTCTGGAGCAATAGATAAGACTAAAATGTTATTAAATCAAGCAGCGATAAGTCAACAGAAGTGGATAGAGCAGGAGATGATGAAAAATATGCTCGATCAAGGGCTTCGTGGTTCAGCTGCTCTGACAGGGGGGAATGTTGCTTTGACAGCATACAGTGCTACACTTGCTCGAAATGCTACATTGAATCAATGGAGACTTACAGGAGAACAGGCTAAAAAAAATCTACCTATTGTTCGTTCTGTTGGAATCTCTCTACTTATTGGTGTCTCTGTAATTGTCGCTTTTTTTGCGATTGCATCGATGAGTTTTAAAGCTCTCTATTTGGTTTTTGCAGGATTTATAACTCTATCTCTCTGGAGTCCAATCGCTTCAATATTGAACTATCAACTCTATTTGAAATCGGCTCAAAATTTTAATCTTCTAACCAATTTAGGCTCACTTCAAAATGAGAGAGAGATAGGAGAGCAGATGGCAACCTATGCAGCCAATCTGGAGTGGTGGTATGGAGCAATACCGATGATAAGTTATATGCTTATTTCAGGTGGTGGTATGGGTGCTATGTATCTAATGCGAGATGCAGGGGCAGGAGTCACCTCTGGTTCTGATGCAGGAGTGGATGCTTCTAAAGGAAATATTAATTATGGAAATAGGAGTGTAAATAATGCTTCTATGAATAATAACTCTTTTGATAACTCTTCTATACACGAAAAGAGAGCAAATCATGAAAGTTGGGTTGATGCTGAGGGGTCACATAATAATGTGAATACGATAGGTGGTGTGGCTAGTAGTTCTATTGGTTCAGATGCTAAGGGAGCAGGTTATAAAGGGCAATCCATTCATAATAGTGATGGAAGTGGTTCTGTTAGTGTCTCTAATGCAGCAGGAGATAGTACTATCTCTTTTGATTCAGAGGGTCACATTGTTGGCTCTAAATGGAAAAATAGCAATGTTACAAATAGTATTTCAAATGTTAAAAGTAGTGGATTGAGTCAAGCTCAAACAGAGGTTGACCAGATGAGTAAGACTTTTTCCAAAGATATAGGAAAATCTCTGATGGAGGCGAGTAGAGAGGGTGTTGATATTAAAGATACCAAAGCGTTAATGAAACATTTTGGTATCGATGAGAAGACGGCAAGTGCAACAGCTAAAATGGTTAAAGAGAGTGAATCAAAGGCTCTCTCAGAGACGACAAGTAAAAGTAATTCTGTTTCAGATTCAGATAGTCAATCTGTATCTGGAAGAGTTGGTGTTAATTTGGGTGTTAATGGGGATTTGTCTACAGGTTTAAAAAAAGGAACTAAAAAAGGAGGAGTATCTAAAGGAAAAACGAGTGGAATAGGTCTTGCAGGGGGACTATCTTTCGGTGCAGAGGGAAATTTAGGGAACAGTAAAACGAGTAGTGACTCGGTCTCCTCTAGCGAAGATACAAAGCATAGTAGAGCTTTTGATGAGAGCTTTATGAAAAATTTAACGGATACTTTTTCTAAAAATAAAGGGGTAATGTCTCAATATGCTAAGAGTGTATCTTCTGATAGTAGTCACTTCTCTTCTGAGACAAAATCTGATGCAGAGAAGTATAGTGAGAGCTACTCAAATTTAGAATCTCTCTCTAAACAGGCACAAATTTCTGAAATTTACTCTAGAAACAATAGTGCTGATTTAAATGGTCAACTTTTAAAAGAGTATATTGAGCAGGACGATTTATTAAGTAGAAAATGGAATAATGCTAAGAACGACAATCAAAGAGAGTTTGTAGAGTCAACGGCGATGACAGAGATAGTTCAAGGGCTTGAAGATAAACAGAAATTTTCAGGAGAGTATGGAAAAGTTCAAGATGCGTTAAAAAAAGTAGTTGCAAGATATGGAAACAGCGAGGTTGCTACTCAAGCAGAGAATAGAATCAATGGTCACTCATCCTCTACTAACAATATAGAAGAGGGTAGAGCATCAATTGAGGGTGCTAGAATCAATACTATAGATAGAGGAGGAGCTATAGAGAAATTAGACAATGAAGCAGATAGAGAAATTAGAGATAGGTCAGTAGATAGAAATCTCTCTATACCATCTTCTGTATCAAATGATGTTACTTCTCGAAGAGGTAGCCATTTGGGTTCAATGAATAGTAAAGAAGAAGAGATGGTTAATGTTGCACCAGTAAAAAAGGGTATAAAAGAAGT
>Ga0256827_10000534_pt1 | contig 23598 bp, 23 predicted proteins | sample CV84metaG_FD_185977 | JGI IMG/M metagenome (GOLD analysis project Ga0256827, IMG submission 185977) | Hydrothermal vent microbial communities from East Pacific Rise, Pacific Ocean - CV84 | ecosystem: Environmental > Aquatic > Marine > Hydrothermal vents | place: Pacific Ocean: East Pacific Rise...
GCACTAGCTCCTGCCATCATGTATATTTTGCCAAATATAAGTTCTACTCTCTCTTTAGTACTTTTATCTATATCTACATAATCTTCATAAGAGTAATTTTCTAATTTTAAAGCCTCTTGCATCTTAACCCCTTTTTGAACTATAGTTTATATAAGTATATCAAAAAAAATTTATATCTATCATACTAAGCAAATCAACAACTTTAATGCTATAATAATAAACCAATAAAAATAAAGGCTCAGACATGATAGACAAACATCTATTTCATGATATACAACACATATCACTATCATTATTTCATAAAAATTTCTTCTCTGTGTATCATGGTTCTATATCTGCTAGGCTTAGTTCAAACTCATTCATCATAAATTCAGAAGAGACAATACTTGATGAAGTAACAGAAGAGTCACTCATAAAGCTAGACTGTAAGAAAAAAGACTACAGGTGGAGTCTTGCAAATTCAGATGCACACATACATGAACTCATATATAGAACTATACCAAATGCAAAATTTGTCTCTTACACTATGCCACCCTATGCTACGGCTCTCTCTTTAAAGCATGGAAAGGTTTCACCACAAGACTACTACGGTAAAAAAGTTTTAGGAGACATTATAGTTTACGACCCTAAAAACATAGATGATTGGATAGACAGAGCCCCATTTGAGATACACCAATTTTTTCATAAAAACGATACTCATCTACTTCTCATAAAAGGATTTGGTGTTATATGTTACGATAGAGATATAACAGAGATGGTAAAAAAACTCTCCATATTAGAAAACTCTTGTAGGCTACTTGCCCTTAGTGCAAACCTATAGTTAAAGTAATATAAAATGTTAGAAATAATCGTTATTACTATTTTTATAGCAACTATAACAAACCTTATATTAACACGCTTTCACATACCAACCATCATAGGCTACATAGCAACTGGGGTCATCATAACTTTTATGTTACAACTTTCACAAGATGTGCATAGTAAAGAGTTACACACCTTAGCAGAGTTTGGCATAGTCTTTCTTATGTTTACCATAGGTTTAGAGTTTTCAGTTCGTCATTTAGTTAAAATGAAAAGTGAAGTATTTACCTATGGTAGTTTACAAGTGGGTGTTAGTATGTTAATTTTTTTTCTACTATCTTACTATGCTTTTAATTTATCAATTAATGCCTCCATAGTCATATCCTCTGCACTTGCTCTCTCTTCTACAGCTATTGTTTTAAAACTACTCAATAGCTCTAGGGAGATCTCTAAAGAGTATGGAAAACGCTCTTTGGGTATACTCATATTTCAAGATATAATGGTAATTCCTATTTTACTTATGATTACCATTTTATCCTCTAAAGATATATCTATTTCACAACTACTATTAACTACTTTTGTAGATGTTATTTTACTCTTTTTAGCACTATGGCTTTTTGGTAAATATATACTTGAACCATTTTTAACAGAAGTTGTAAAGAGTAACTCACACGAAATTTTTATAGGTTCAGTTCTATTTTTAGTCATAGGAGCATCGACACTTGCTCACTCTCTTGGATTCTCCTACTCTTTAGGTGCATTTATAGCAGGTATGATTTTAGCTGAGACAAAGTACAAACATCAAGTAGAAGCAGATCTCATACCATTTAGAGACTTACTTTTAGGAGTCTTTTTCATAACAGTAGGAATGCAGATAGACTTTAGCATCATATCTACCTACTTTGTAGAAATCTTAGCCCTACTTCTTCTACTTACAACAGTAAAAATAGGGATTATCTTTTTACTTTTACTTAAAAAGGCTGCTAAAAGAGTTGCTTTAAAAACTGCTTTAGCACTATTTCAACTAGGAGAGTTTGGTTTAGTTGTACTTGAATTAGCAAAAACAAATAGTATTATAGAACCAACAGTCTCACAACTACTCATAGTAACTATAACAATATCTATGATTATTACCCCTTTTGTATTGAGAAACATATCATCTATAGCAGATGCTATACTAAGAGAAGATGAGCAAAGTATTACTTCTACTGTAAAACAAGAAAATATGCATGACCACATAATTATATTGGGTTTTGGTAGATTAGGTAGAAAAATATCTAACAAATTAACACTAAGAAGTGTAAAGCATATTGCCGTTGAACATAATATTCAAAATGTTAAAGATGCACAAAAAGAGGGTAAAAACATCATCTTTGGAAATGCAGCTAGTAGAAGCATATTGGAATCCATAAACATACAAGATGCAGCAGTTGTCATAGTAGCACTAGATAACTCTGAAAAACTACATCTTATTTGTGATGTACTCTCAAAAGTAGCCACTAGAGCAAAAGTTGTCATAAAAGTAGATAGATTTGCAGAGAAAGAAGTTCTAAGTAAAGAGTTCCCCAAATTTGAAATTATTGTAGGTACAGAGCAGTTAGCAAGAGGTATGGTTGATAGTGTTTTAAGATGTGACATTTAGTATGAAAATTTTTATAGCAACAGCATTTAGCTTTTTTTTACTCTTTTTTATTTGGATTGAGAGTTACCAACTAAGTTGTTTTGCATTATTTTTTCCAGTTGTCATGTTAGCTATAGTTACTTATGGCTACTATGAGTTAAAGATACACCAAAGAAGATGTTTTGCTAAATGTTACTTAAAAAAAGACACTTTTGCATCAAAAATATTTGTATCTAAATCTTACTTTATTATGCTACTTTACACTATTTTAACTACTACTATGGTTGCTTCAACATTTACAGTGGTCATGGGTTTTAATAGACTTCTTTGGATCTACTTTTTTATACATATACTACTCTCTTATATTTTATTTATATTTTTATCTAAACGACTTAAGTACACATTAAATGAAGAGTACAACTTACTGTTTGCTAGAGAGTGGACTATAAACATAATGGCTCTACTACTCATAGTAGTCTTTACTTACATAACTCTAAATAGTTACACACCTACTTACCTCTCTTCATCTTTAGAGCAAACCATAACAAGTGCTATGGCTTCATCTTCTTCTAGTTGTGAACTTATAGATAGCATTTTAAAGTACACAAAAGTAGCCGATAGTACTTTTTGGTGGATAGTAAACGAGAGTACAACTCAAATAAACAATACACTACTAAAAACTTTTATTTGGATAGTCTTTATACTCTATAACTCTTTAGCACTTCTTGGTATAAATAGACTCATAGTAGTTAGTTTATACCTTTTTAAAAAGAGTAACATATAAAAAAATGAAAAAGAATATTGAGAAAACAATGTCTAAATTTGCAAAACTATTTTGGGGAACAATTTTACTTTTTATTATAGTTTACATAACCCTTATTTTATTATCGTCATTAAATTCTAAGCCTAAAAAAGAGCAAAATAATACTATAGTACTAAAAAACATAGTAAAAGAGATAGAGTTAATAGTACACTCCAACAAGATAAAACAAAACATAGAAAATAACATAACAAAAAAAGCTATAAAAAAGAGTTTGCAAAAGAATATCAATATGCTTACACAAAGCATAGATAGTGAGATAAACTTTGCCTTTTTAAGTGTTGAAAATAACATAGATAATTTTTTAGATTTTCACTATTCAGTTCTAGGAGAGTACATAGAACTAGGAGCTATGGCATCTGGCAATGTAGCAAAAACCATAGAAGAGAAACTATTTCCAAAAGAGTTTAACACTAGAACACAAAAAGCATTAGAGTCTATAAACTCACAATATAAACTGAGAGTCTCAGAACACTTCTCACTCATAGACAAAGAGTTAACAAAAGATGTAAACTTAGAGTTAAACTCTAAAATTATTGAAGATTTACAAAAAAATATAACAAACAATATGAAAATACAGAGTGGAAAATTAGCCTCCTTAGTAACCATTGCCATTGTACCCACCATAGCAAAAGTTATCTCTATAAAAATTGCTACTATATCTAGTAGTAAAATAGCTTTAAAACTCTCAGCAAAGCTAACTAGCAAATCGGTAGCTGCTACTACAGGGTTAGCTTCAGGAGCAATATGTGGTCCAGCATTCTGGATATGCTCCCCAATAGCTGCTGCTACACTATGGTTTGGGACTGATGCCATAGTAAATAGCATAAATGAGATATATAACCGTGAAGAGTTTAAACAAGACATTATGAAAGCTTTAAATAAAAAACAAGAAGAGTTAAAAAAAGAGTTAAAAACATCTTACACAAAATCATTTAAAATACTCTCTTCAAAAATGTTAGAACAGTATAATAGTAGTGAAATCAAAGAGATTAAAAGAGTAAAAGTTAGAGAAAAAATAGGGATTTAGTTTAATGTAATATACTTTACTATATAGTGAAGTATATTAAAGGATCAATATGAAAAAAAATAATACTATATTTCTAATAGCCTTAGCATTTACATTTGTAGCTTGTGGAAGTAGTCAAAGTGATGAACAAGTAGATAAAGAGAGTGTTAAAAAAGTAGATACAGATACTTACCTAGGTAGCAGAGTCAATGCCATAGATTTAGCAAATAAAGCTTTGGAAGAAAATAGTAAAAGAGTAGCCGAACAAAACAAGCTTTTAGAAAAAATTAAATAGTTATTATGAAACAAATATTATTTATATTATCTATTTTTGTAGTTATAGGATGCTCTAAAGAGGTAGTACCAAAAGAGGAGAACATGCCCACTAAAACCATAAATTTAAACTACCTATGGAGTGAAATATCTTCAGATAAATTAGAAAAATTACCAGAAAATAAAATCTCATTTGGAAAGCTATTTACTTGGAGTAAAAATATCATACTAGATGACGCTAAAAGAACATTAGAAAATCATAATGATTTACTAGAACCTTTTGAAAAATTAGCACACCCAAATGGAATTTGTTTAAAAGGTATATGGAACATAGACAAACAAAACATATATAGTGGGTATTTTAAAAAAGGTTCAAAAGCACTCATAGTTGCTAGAGCATCAACTGCTATGTCAACTACTAAAGTAGGAGAAATTAGAGCATTTGGTTTAGCAGGTAAACTATTTCCTACTCTAAATGAAAAAGAAAACATGAAAGCTCATACAGCAAACTTTTTTCTCATAGACGATTTAGGTGGAACTGATGCCCCTAGTTACCGTAGTGTTGAGCTAACTAATGAGCCATCTATTACAACTACCTCTGCTGTAGTAAAAAACTTATTATATGCTATAAAAGTAACTAAAGCATTTTCAGATGCCGATAAAAATCCAAATATCCGTCAACTCTATGAAATATCACAGTTAGGAGAAAAGAGTAAAAACATAATAACTCCAAAGTGGATGATGATAAAATCAAGAGATAACAGAAACATAAATGCTATAGACTTTAGAGATGAACTAAAAATAGCTACTTCAACAGGGCTAATTTTTGATATATTTGTATCTAGTAAAAGTGTAAATGGTAAAAAAGATTGGAAAAACATAGGTACTATGAAATTTGAAGAATCAGTTATATCAAATACATGTGACCATAGATTACACTTTCATCATCCAAAATTTAGAGATGATTTAAAATATAACTAGTATTTTAAAAATGCCACTGTAAGTAAACAGTGTTATAGTTACTACCACCTTTAATGCGTCCAAAGAGTGATGATGATTCAAAAACTGAAGATCGATGGTGTATAGCTGTACCTAGCCATATATCATTTAGACTCTTACTAGCAAAGCCTAAGTTTATATCGGCACTTAAGTCTAAAAAAAAGTTAACATTACTCATTTTATAACCTTTTGCTTCTCCATCTAACTTCTCTATGTAAGTTACATCTTGAATATATGATAGACCTGCTCCAGTTCCAAGTCTAATATCTATAAATGAAATAGGTAAAGTATAATATGATTTAAACTCAAAATCTAACTCTAAGGTAGTATCTTGTACTGTTGATGCATGGTGATAAACTAATCCTGAAGATAGATAAACATCTACTGCTTGATTAAATAATGTATTAGAAATAGGATGACCATAAAATATTGAAGTTAGTTGATTGTTATACTCATCTTCTTTTGTAGCACCTGACATTATATCGTTTAGGTTAGAAGTAGTAGCCCAACCCTGTGCAACTCTAAGGTATGGCTTCATACCATCAATATCAAAAAACTTTTTATCTCTATCATTTAAAAATCCAATACCAGCATATAGAGTATGTGAAAAATTATCATCAATCATTTTAGAAGATGTAATTTTATTACCTAAGTATGACATGCTAGCCCCTGCTAGTATATAAAAATTGGTATAGATATGGTACTTAATGTCAAACCCTGCACTTAAATCAAAATCACTCTCAACATGGTATATTTCTCTACCATAATATTGACTATTAAATGTACTACCCTTATGACTCAAAGTAGCATAAGGAGAGAATTGAATATCATCATATAAAAGATCTTGAGAGTATGTTAAGTTTACAAAGTTACCATCATTTGTATTTCTCATAAATTCTAAATCAATATATTGATTATCTTCTAAAAAATATCTTGAACGCAACCCATAGTCAAGGCTATCATCTTGAATTTCATTTTGAATCTCTTTTGGTATAGAGAGTAATCTTATACGACTTAGTAAGGAAAATTGTAGATTATCTGTAGAAAAAAGCTTAAGACCATAAGTTAAACCATTCATATATAAATTATCATCCTCATAGTAAAATAGAGGTATAAAATTCTCAACATTTTCATCAGAAATATCTATGCACTTATATACAATAGAATCTACTCTTGCTACTACCCCTATGCCCCATGATTTGTTGCTATATTCATCTCTTGCTATTAGAAATAGTGCTGAATATATCCATATATTTAATATTTTCAATTTAAATAACTACCCTTTTGCAATAAAATCAGCTTGAAAAGTATAAGTTCTACTTCCTTTATGTCTTCCAAAACCAAACTCTTGCAACTGCTCTAAATATAGTTCTAAGCCTTGATTAAAATCTGGGTTAGTTGATGCAGATATAATTTTAAATTCAAAAAAACCACTTGGTTCTATGTAGAGTATAACTTTTACCTCTTTACCAGCATAGTCACTTTGAGCAGGCCAATCTTCTAACATTCTTTGCACTTTTGCCAAGTAAGCATTTTCTACTCCACTATTCATGGTTTTTTGGTTCTTAAGTGAATCATTAATTCTCTGTGTTGCACTCTTTTTTTTATCTGTTACTTTTATAATATCTTTTTTAGGTTTACTCTTTATAGGTTTATCACTAACCGTTAAGTCAATTTTCTTTTTAGTACTAACATTTGCAAATAAATCTTGTGGTTTTACTTGTTTTTTTGGTTTTGTTTTTGCTTTAGGTTTTGGTTTCAATTTAGACTTTGGTTTTGGCTTAGTTTTAGGTTTTACTCTCTTTTCTACTTTTTTCTTTTTAACAACTTTTTTAATATTTTCAATAGGTTTATCAGTTACTTTAATATCTATTTTTTTATGTTTACTAATTTGTGAAGAACTAGATATAGCTACTTGAATACGATCTTCATTTTTTTTAACATATCTCTTACTCTTATCTTCATTAGAAGAGTTAAAATATAAAAATATTAAAAATATTAAAAAAAAGTAAATACCAACGGCTAAAATACCAGGAAATAGTTTTAATGACTTCATCTCATTATTCCGTTATAAGTGAAACCTTATAAAACCCAGCTGCTTTTATAGATTTTAGTAGATACATAATATTTTTATATTTTAACTCTTTATCTGCTCGTATGAATACATCTGACTCTTTATTGTAATCTACTGATTTATTTACAAAATCATCAGCAAAAGTATCTAACTCATAAGTATCTTTGTTAAAATGTATTTTTTTATCTCTATCCATTTCAATAGTAAGTGTTTTAGTATTTTTTACGGTTGAACTCTTAGAGCCTTGTGGTAGTTCTATTTTTTCTTGATAGGTCATAGTTGGTGCAGTTACCATCAATATAGCCATAAGTACAAGCATAACATCAACTAATGGAGTTATATTTAAGTCTGGACTATCATCCCAAGAGAACACCTATGCATCCTCACTAGCCTGAGAAAGTATAACTTCAGATTGTGATGATAAAAGAGAAGATAACTCATAGGCTTTTCTTTTGAGTATAAGATGAAAAGTATAAGCAAATATAGCAACAGCAATACCTGCAGCCGTAGCTATAAGTGCTTCAGATATGGCTGGAGCTACTACTGAGATGGAAGCTGAACTTTGAGCCCCTAGTTTAGAAAATGTCTCCAATATACCAATTACTGTACCAAAAAGACCAATAAATGGTGAAGTAGAAGCTATAATAGAGAGCCATGTAAGACCCTTTGTTGATATTCGTATAGCATCAGAGGAGGCAGCTTCAAGTATTGCTTTATTTGGTATGGTAACACGCGACAGATAAGTAAAAATAAGTGAAGTTTGTGAGACTGATTTTGACTGACCTGTATATAGAGATTTTAAAGAGTTTGATTCTGATTTTATACGATTAGTAAGTATGGAGATTCTATCTATAAATACCCAAAAAGTTACTATAAAATAGACTGAAAGAGTCAGCAGCACAACTATAGTAATTGCACTGCTTTGGATGAAATAATTAAACATCGAGACTTAACTAGATAGACTTAGCTATCTGATCTATTTTTGCTACTGCTGAAGCAATAGCAGTACTTGAAGCTTCAGTACTCTTAAGTAGAGTTTTTGCATCTTCAAGTGCTTGTGCTAGATCAGAACCTTCACCTGAAAGTGAAACAGCTCCATCTACTATGCAAGTAGTCTTCTCTTCGTCTACTTTTACATAACCAGAGTTAATAGCAACTGCTACTTCACTTCCATCAGATTGCTCAATAGTAATTACACCAGTATCAAGGAGAGATACTAAAGTAGCATGTCTAGGTAAAACACCAAATTCACCTTCTGAACCTGGTAGATTAACTTGTTTTACTTCAGCATCAAATATCACACCATCAGGTGTGACTATATCTAGCTTTAAAAGTTCCATATTGATCCTTTTGTAGATTACTTAGAGTTAATCTTATCGTTTTTAGCAATAGCTTCAGACATGTTTCCAACCATATAGAATGCAGCTTCGTTCATGTCATCATATTTACCATCAAGAAGACCTTTGAAACCTTCTATAGTATCTTCAAGTGTTACATATACACCTGGGCTTCCTGTAAATACTTCAGCAACATGGAATGGTTGAGATAAGTATTTTTCAATTTTTCTTGCTCTTTGAACAACAAGTTTATCATCTTCACTAAGCTCATCCATACCAAGAATTGCAATAATATCTTGAAGATCTTTATATTTTTGAAGAATCTGTTGAACACCTGTTGCAATAGCATAATGTTCATCACCAACTATTTGTGGGTCAAGCATTCTTGAAGTTGAATCTAGTGGATCAACTGCAGGATAGATACCTTTTTCAGCAATAGATCTGTTAAGAACTGTTGTTGCATCTAAGTGAGCAAATACAGAAGCTGGAGCAGGGTCAGTCAAGTCATCTGCTGGTACATATACAGCTTGAACAGATGTAATTGAACCTTTTGTTGTAGATGTAATTCTCTCTTGTAATGCACCCATTTCTCTAGCTAGAGTTGGTTGATAACCAACAGCTGAAGGGATACGACCAAGAAGAGCTGACATTTCAGAACCAGATTGTGCAAATCTAAAGATGTTATCGATAAACATAAGAACATCAAGTCCCATTTCATCTCTAAAGTACTCAGCCATTGTAAGACCTGTAAGTGCAATTCTGTTTCTTGCACCTGGAGGCTCACTCATTTGACCATAGCACAGTGCAACTTTATCAAGTACATTTGATTCTTTCATCTCAAAGTAAAGGTCATTACCCTCACGAGTTCTTTCACCAACACCAGCAAATACTGAGTAACCAGAGTGTTTCATAGCAACATTGTTGATAAGCTCCATGATGATTACTGTTTTACCAACACCAGCACCACCAAATAGTCCAACTTTACCACCTTTATTATATGGAGCAAGAAGGTCAACTACTTTAATACCAGTTTCAAAAACTTCTGTTTTTGTACTTTGATCTTCAAATGCTGGTGGATCTCTATGGATTGACCAATACTCTTTTGCATCACAATCACCAGCATCATCTACAGGCTCACCAATAACATTAAAGATACGACCAAGAACTTCTTCACCAACAGGTACTTTAATAGAATCTCCTGTTGCTCTAACTTCTTGACCTCTAACAACACCCTCACTCATATCCATAGCAATAGTTCTAACTCTATTATCACCAAGTTGTGCTGCTACTTCTAAAACTAATTTTTGCTCTTTACCATCAATTTCGAATGTTGTCTCTAACGCTTCGTTAATTTCTGGTAGATAGTCTGTAAAGTCCACATCTAGTACGGGACCTAAAACTTGTACTATTTTACCTGTTTTATTTGACATTTTTTCTCCTATAATTATTTCATTGATTCCATACCACTGATAATCTCTATGAGTTCAGTAGTAATAGCTTCTTGTCTAGCTTTGTTATATTTAACATTTAGCTCTTTAACCATCTCTTTTGCATTTTTAGTCGCAGCATCCATAGCTTGCATACGAGCAGAATGCTCAGCAGCTAATGAGTCAATAAGTGAATAGTACATTGTATATTCTACATATCTTTTAACTAAAGCATCAAGAAGTGTATCATCATCATCTGGTTCTACTTCAAGTTCTGATGTAGATTGACTATTTAAGTTTAAAGTTGATGAATCAACTGGTAACACTTGATCTTCTCTTATCTCTTGAGTAATCATATTTACATATCCGTTATGAACCAAAATTATTTTATCAGTTTCACCAGCAATATATAAATCTGCAATGTTAGATATAAACTCTGCAGCTTTCTCAAAATCTGGAGCAGCAGAAAGACCAATTACTTCATCATTAAGTTCAATATTATTAAACTTAAAGAAGTCGATACCTTTTCTACCTATAGCTCTAAGACGAACTTTAGAACCTGAATCTTTATACTTAGAGATTAACTGTGAAACACTCTTAATCGTTTGAGAGTTAAATCCACCACATAAACCTTTATCAGCTGTAATAAATACAATATCTACAACTTTTGGGTTCTTTACATCTCTAAAGTAAACATTATCTATACCATCGGCATTTGACTGTTGCATTTTTTGAGCAATCTCATTTAAAAGCTCCGTCAATTTAGCAGCATAAACTCTTGAACGCTTAGCAAGCTCTTCTGTTCTTTTCAGTTTAGCAGAAGAGACAAGCTTCATAGCATTAGTAGTCTTCTGTGTATTCTTTACAGATCCTATCTTACGCTTTATCTCTTTTAGGTTAGCCATATTTAGCCTTTCTTACTCAGCAAATGAAGCTTTAAAGTCTTCAATAGCTTTTTTCAACTCTACTTCTGTATCATCAGTAATCTTTTTATCATTTCTAATAGCATCAAGTACATTTGAGTACTTAGCTTCCATAAATGGCATAAGTTCTGCTTCAAATTTAGTTACAGAAGATGCTTCTATATCATCTAAATAACCATTTGCACCAGCAAAAATGATAACAACTTGTTTCTCAATAGCAACAGGAGCATAAGGTCCTTGTTTAAGAACTTCTACCATTCTTTGACCTCTCTCTAGTTGACCTCTTGTATAGTCATCAAGATCTGAAGCAAACTGTGCAAATGCTTGAAGCTCTCTAAATGAAGCAAGGTCAAGTCTTAATGTACCAGATACTTGTTTAGTAGCTTTAATTTGTGCAGCTCCACCAACTCTTGATACTGATAATCCAACATTGATAGCTGGTCTAATACCTGAGTTAAATAGATCAGTTTCAAGGAAAATTTGACCATCTGTAATAGAGATAACATTTGTTGGAATATATGCAGCAACATCTCCAGCTTGAGTCTCAATAATTGGGAATGCTGTAATAGAACCTGCACCTAAATCATCATTTAACTTAGCAGCTCTTTCAAGTAGTCTTGAGTGTAGGTAAAATACATCACCTGGATACGCTTCTCTACCTGGAGGTCTTCTAAGAATTAGTGACATCTCTCTATATGCAACAGCATGTTTAGAAAGGTCATCATAAAAGATAACTGCATGTCTACCATTGTCTCTAAAGTACTCAGCCATAGTAACACCTGCATAAGGAGCAAGGAATTGAAGTGCTGAAGATTCAGAAGCACCAGCAGTTACAATAATTGTATAATCCATTGCTCCATGCTCTTCAAGTTTCTTAACTGTAGCAGCTACTGTTGATTGTTTTTGACCAATAGCAACATAGATACATACAACATCTTGACCTTTTTGGTTAATAATTGTATCGATAGCTAGAGTAGTTTTACCTGTTTGTCTATCACCAATTATAAGCTCTCTTTGACCTCTACCAACTGGTACTAGTGCATCAATAGCTTTAATACCTGTTTGTAATGGTTCATGAACTGACTTTCTAGCCATGATTCCAGGTGCTTTCTCTTCAACAAGTCTATATTCAGCTGCTTCAATAGCACCTTTACCATCAATTGGTTCACCAAGAGAGTTAACAACTCTACCCATAACAGCATCACCAACAGGAACTTTAAGAAGTTCACCCACTCTTTTTACACTCATACCTTCTCTAATACCAGCACTTGTACCTAGTACAACAACACCAACATTAGCCTCTTCAAGGTTAAGTACCATACCTTTAGCACCATTGTCAAACTCTACAACTTCACCAGCCATAACATTATTAAGACCATATACTGTTGTAATACCATCAGCAATACCTACTACTTTCCCTACTTCATTGATATCAACATCAATCTCAAAGTTCTCTATTCTCTCTTTGATGATTGAACTTATCTCATCTGCTTGCAATTTATTTGCCACTGACTCTCCTTTGTGAAATTTTACTTATAATGATTTCTTAATGAAATCTATTAATTGTTCTTTAACTCTCTGCTTAGAGAAGTTTACCTCAATACCTAAATCATCAACAGAGACACGAACTCCATCAAGATCAGTTTTTTCTTGTGTTAATTTAATTGTTGAACCAGTATATTTTTTAAGTGTATCTTCTAGTTTTTCTATATCTTGCTTACTAAGCTCATTAGAACTTTTTAGTACACCTTCATACTCGTTTGACTCTTTTTGTAACTCAGCATTAAGTACTTTTGCAATAGCAGGAATAAGATCTAATCTTTTGTTCTCACCTAAAACTTTTATAAAGTTTACAAGTACTTGATCTGCTTTAGCTCCTAGAGTTGCTAGTATCATATCAGTTTTTTTATCTGCATCTACAATAGGAGAAGTTAAGTTATCTTTAACCTCTTTTGTTCCTATAACATCTGCTAACATATTTAAAGATTCTGCTATAGTTTTAACATCTTTACTTACTGAAGTTAAAGCACTTACATATCTTTTAGCTATTAGCTCTTCCATTATGCCACCTTTTTAGAGATAATATCAACAACTTTTGATTCATCTATTGAGATGTCATCATTAGTAATATTTTCATTCAACACTTCATCAATAGCTTCTCTTGCAGATTTTCTCTCTTCAAAACTAATTTTTTCATTGTGCTGTTTTTCTATAACTTCTAATTCAACTTCATTAGCCTGTGCAATTTTACTTCTTAAAAGCTCTGCCTCTTTTTTTGCATCCTCAATAATTGATTCAGCTTTTTTAAGACTTTCATCAAGACGAGATTGTGCATCTTTTTCAGCATCTTTAGCAGCTTTTAACTTAGCTTCTATATTTTTAAGTTGAGAAGATATACCATCTTTTCTATCTTTAAAAAAACTTTTAATAGGGTTAGCTACTAAATAGTATAGTATAGAGGCAAATATAGTAAAGTTAACAACTCTAGGCCAAAAGTCATTTTCTCTACCTGTTTGCATAAAGTAACGACTCTCTTCACCTCCATGACCAGAACTTGCTAAAAGCAAAGCTGGTAAAACAAGTAGAGATAATAGTACGATTTTTTTCATATTTATCCTTATCCTATAGCTTATTAAGTTTAGCTGTTAAGCTATCTTTAAATAGAGGCATTTGTGCAAGAAGAGACTCTTTCAAGCTCTCTTTTTCAGAACTAAGTTTAGCAGCAAATTTATCGTACTCTTTTGCAAGTTCGCCTTGCTTTGCTTCAACTTTTTGTGCAGATAAAGATTTCTCTTCATTAACAGCGTCTTGTCTAATAGTAGCAGCTTCACTAATAGCATTACTAATATTTTCATCTGCTTTTGCATTAAGTTCGTCACCGTTACCACTAAGACTTTTAGTAGATTCTAAATCTTTTGCTATTGATCTGTCTCTATCATCCATAAACTTTAGCAATGGTTGAAATAGCATATTATTTAAAACAACTAAAAGAGTTAGAAATAAAACTAGAACAAACAACATCAATGGTAAATGTATATCAAGCATTAAAACTCCTCATGTAATTTCGCGATAGTTTAGCATTTTACAGATGAATTGTTGGTTAATTATGAAGATTTTTCATCAATAACAAGAAGTTTTTTATATCATCTTCATTAGAAAAAATTATTTCAATACTGTTTTGTTTTATTTTATGTTTAAACGGTAATAGATTATTTAGCTCGTTACTATATTTATCTAAAAAATAAGATTTTTCTTTAGTTACACTCAAATTATCATTTGATTTATATTTTTTAACCATATTTTCAGTATCTCTTACAGATAACTTTTGTCCTACTATTGAGTCTACTATTATTTTCTGTTTTACACTATCTAAACCTACTAGTATTTTAGCATGTCCTTGTGAAAGCTTACCAGTTATAATCTTCTCTTGTACATAAGGATCAAGTGTTAAAAGACGCATGGTATTTGTAATTTGAGAACGACTCTTATGAACTATTGAAGAGAGTTCACTATGAGTTATATTGTGTACTTCAATTAATTCAGAATATGAATTTGCAAGTTCAATAGCATTAAGATTTTCTCTTTGAATATTTTCGACAAGTGCTAATTCTCTAAGTCTAAAATCATCTATATCCGCATCAGCAATAATGGCTTTTATCTTGTCTATATTTGCTAATTTATGAGCTCTTAAACGCCTCTCACCAGCTATAAGTAGATAACCATTCTCTCTTTCTATAACTACAATGGGTTGTAGTAGACCATGACTTTTTATAGATTGACTTAACTCTTCTAATGTATTATCATTGAAATGTTTTCTTGGTTGATAAGGGTTAGGTGTTATGGCATCAACGCTTAGCTCCTCAACCCTTGCTCCTGACTCTTCAAGTTCAAAACTGTTTATATCTGTTAAATCTTTTTTATATGCATTTTCTACTTCTGAAAGTATATCTCCTAAACCTCTACCTAGTGCCATTTTTATCCTCTTACAATAACTGTTGCTAAATCATTATATGCTACTGCACCTTTTGATTTTGAAGCATAATCCATAACAGATTTACCAAAACTTGGACTCTCTGCAATTTTAACATTTCTAGGAACAACTATACACTCTTTACTACTTTTTTTCATATGAAAAAGTTTATCTTTAAAGTGATGTGATAGATCTGCTAATACTTGCTTAGAGAGATTATTTTGACTAGAATACATAGTTGGTAAAAAACCTCTTATTTTAAGCTTAGGATTTATAGTTTTTTTTAACAAGCTAACTGTATTTAAAAGCTGTGCTAACCCCTCTAATGCAAAAAATTCACACTGAATTGGTATAATAACTGAGTCTGAACAGCTTAATGCATTTATGGTTATTGGTCCTAATGCTGGTGGAGAATCTATAATAATAAAATCATACTTTTTAGATACCTCTTTTAATCTATCTTTTAATACTAATTCTCTATTTTTCTTTTGTGGATTGTAAAACTCTTTTTCTATACCAACTAAACCAATATTCGAAGGGACTAAATCTAATTTCTTCACATCTGTTTTAAGAACAACTTCGGAAATTTTCTTAGAACCTATAAGTACATGATAAATATTGAACTCATAATCACTTCTTGCAAAACCTAAACTAGTAGTTGCATTTGATTGAGGATCAATATCTAACAGTAATACTTTTTTACCTTTTTTAGCTAAAGATGCTGCTAAATTAACTGCTGTTGTTGTTTTTCCTACGCCACCTTTTTGGTTGGCTATACTTATAATTTCGCTCATCTTAGACTATATACCCTTTTATATTTTTTACCAAATAATGACTACTTTAGAGTAGAAATTCTACCCTATTATGACTAAATAACTGCTTCATATAAATCTTTATCTAACTTGTCCCGATCCATAGATTTTGAACTTATAAGTGGTAAGTCCTTCAATTCCCATAGGTCCTCTAGCATGAAGCTTATTGGTACTAATACCAACCTCTGCACCAAAACCAAATGCTCCTCCATCAGTAAATCTTGTACTAGCATTTACATATACAGCTGCTGCATCTATGGCATTTAAAAAAGTCTCTGCTACTGTAATATTTTGAGTAACAATAGCTTCAGAGTGACCAGATGTAAACCTTACTATGTGTTCAATAGCTCCATTCACACCATCTACAACTTTAATATTGAGTATATTTGCTAAATACTCTGTATCATAATCTTCATCAGTTGCATTAGCTACATCAATAATAGCTTGAGTTCTTACATCACCTTTTAACTCTGTGCAAGCTTCATCAAATGCTACTTTCAATTTAGGAAGAGCGTCTTTTGCTATAGCAGAATCAACTAGTAGAGTCTCCATAGCATTACAAACACCTGGTCTTTGTACTTTAGCATTAATGGCTATGGCTATGGCATCATCAAGTTTTGCATCTTTATCTATGTATGTATGGCATTGCCCTTTATCATGTTTTACCACAGATACAGTTGCATTTTTACTTACATGGTTTATGAGTCCTGCTCCTCCTCTAGGTATGATTAAATCTACAAACTTATCCATTTTAATAAGTTTATCTACACCTGCTCTTGAAGAGTCTGGTATAAGTGAAATTAAAGCACGAGGTAAGTTATTGGCTTCTAATACATTTTGTAATATATTAGCTATGGCTTCATTAGAATTTTGTGCCTCTTTCCCACCTTTTAGTACACAAACATTAGAGCTTTTAAAACACAATGCTGCAGTATCTGAAGTTACATTTGGACGCGATTCATAGATAATACCTATTACACCAATAGGAATAGAAACTTTCTCTATTTTTAATCCATCCTCTGTTATCCAACCATCTAAGACTCTACCAACAGGATCTTTAAGTGTGGCAATCTCCTCAATAGCAACTGCCATAGCATCTATGCGTGATTCATCTAATAAAAGTCTATCCATAAGTGCAGAACTTAAATTACTTTTTTCTCCATTTTGCATATCAATAGCATTTTTAGCTACTAACTCTTTACTATTGTCTCTAAGTGCCTGAGCCATCTCATTGAGTATTTTATTTTTATCTTTACCACTTATAGTAGCTAAAACTCTACTTGACTCTTTTGCTTCTTTTAAAAATACTTCCATTATTTTTCTTCTATATAAGAGCAACAGTAGTCTGTAACTGTTTTTATTTTTAAGTCAAATTTTGAGTTAGCAGGAACTTTAAATGTCTCAGGAGTATTTAGTTTTCTAAACTCTGTCTCATTAGGGAGTCTTATCTCTAATTCACCACTCATCATCTCCATAATCTCTGCTTGATTAGTATCAAAAGTGTACTCACCTGGAAGCATTATTCCAAGAGTTTGCTTTGTACCATCTTCAAGAACTATAGCTCTACTTGTTACTTTACCATCAAAGTATATATTTGCCTCTTTGATTATTGATATATTTTTTAATTCAGTCATTATTTTTCCTTGATTATCTCTTTAACTAGAGTATTTTAAGATAAAACTATTGTAACAAATTACTCTTTTTTTAAGATTAATAGTATATGAAAAATATAAGTGGAGTATAAGTAGGTGTAGAGTTTTAAACCCTATAGAGTGCTGTTAAGAACAGCACTCACATATAAAATTAACTAGCTTTTTTGCTAAAAAGTGTTAATAAATCTTTAAGTGTTTGTTTCATCTCTTCACGATTTACTATCATGTCAATAAGTCCATGTTCCAATAAAAATTCTGAACGCTGAAAACCTTCTGGCAAATCAACACCAACAGTCTGTTTAATAACTCTTTGACCTGCAAAACCAATAAGTGTATCTGGTTCTGCCATTATAATATCACCTAACATTGCAAATGATGCCGATACACCACCCATTGTAGGATCAGTTAAAATAGAGATGAAAGGCAAACCTTTTTGATGTAATCTATTTAGAGCTGCTGATGTTTTAGACATTTGTAGTAGTGAGTATGTACTCTCCTGCATTCTTGCACCACCAGAAGCAGATACTATAATAACACCACACTCTTTTTCTATGGCTCTTGTAATAGAACGAACTATTTTTTCACCCTCTACTGAACCTAAACTTCCACCCATAAAAGCAAAATCAAAAACTACTAACTCTACATCTATTCCACCTATAGTACATGATCCACTCATAACTGAAGATATTTTACCTGTTTTAGCTTTTGCTTCTTCAAGACGCTTCTTATATGACTTTTTATCTGAAAACTTTAGTGGATCTATAGGAGCTAAAGTTGTATCTAACTCTATAAATGAGCCTTCATCAACTATAGAAGCTATGCGTTTTTCAGCATTTATACGAAAATGATGATTACACTTTGGACATACATTTTGTTTTGCTTCAACTTCTTTAAAGAACATCAGTGAAGTACACTTAGGACACTTAATCCACTGATTTGGTTTCTTCTCTTTTGTCTCTTTTAATATATTGTCAAAAAGGCTACCGAACATACTATACTCCTATTTTAATTTATTGGTGAGATTACTCACCTTTTTTTTCTATCTCTATGGTTGGTTGAGTTCCTCTTGGAATTACCATCCAGAATTTTCTTATCTCTGTTCTAAAGTTTTCTAAAATATTACTTGCAACTTCACTTTGAGTTTTACTATAATAATCTTTTATAAGATTTTTCAACTCAAACATCTCTGTATCGTACTCATCTGTATCTATACGAACTATTTCTACTAATTCAGGATTTATTTTTTCAAAGAAACCACCTTTAGTATCGTAAACAAATGCTCTACCACCTGTCATACCAGCACCAAAGTTAACACCAGTTTCACCTAGTATTGCTACAACTCCACCAGTCATATATTCACAAGGGTTGTCTCCAGTACCTTCAACTACTGCTGTTACACCAGAGTTACGAACTGCAAATCTCTCTCCTACTTTACCATTAATGTAAAGAGTACCACCAGTTGCACCATAAAGACAAGTATTACCACCAAGTGCAATATCTGAACCTGATTTTTGAGCATTTACTATGATATTACCACCATTCATACCTTTACCAATGTAATCATTTGCTGCACCATTTAGGTTGATATTAATACCCTTACTCATAAATGCACCCAATGATTGACCAGCTGTTCCTGTAAGATTTAAAGTAATTGTACCATCAGGCAAACCTTCATCACCATGAATAGCTGCTATCTCTCCAGAAATTCTTGTTGCAAAACTTCTATTTAAATTTGTTATTTTTTTATTTAAAACAATAGGTGTTGATGGATCTTTTATAGTTGCCATTAACTCTTCAACAATCTCTTTTTCATACTCATTTTGATCATAAGGTTCATTAAATGGTACTTGACAAGTATTTATACCCTCAAGTCTATATAGAAGACCATCAAAATCAAATTTCTTAGCAAACTCATCATCTATTACTTTAAGAAGATGGTTTTGACCTATTATCTCTTCTAATGAACTATAACCTAGACCAGCTAGTATCTCTCTTACATCCTCTCCAAGTAGTGTAAAGTAGTTAACTACTTTTTTAACATTACCTACAAATCTCTCTCTAAGTTTAGGATCTTGTGTTGCGACACCAACTGCACAAGTATTAAGGTGACAAATACGAAGCATTTTACAACCAACTATAACTAATGCACCAGTACCAAAGGCATACTCTTCAGCACCTAAAATAGCTGCTTTTACAACATCAAGTCCTGTTTTTAAACCACCATCAGTCTCAACAGTAACTTGTCCTCTAAGATTGTTTGCTTTTAGAGCATTATGAGCTTCTATAAGTCCTAATTCCCAAGGGTTACCTGCAAATCTAATGGATCCTATAGGTGCTGCACCTGTACCACCATCTCCACCAGAGATAATGATTTTATCTGCATACGCCTTAGCTACACCAGCTGCAATAGTTCCTACACCAGCTGTTGATACAAGCTTAACAGCAACTTTAGCATTTGGATTTGCCTGTTTCATATCAAAAATAAGTTGTGCCAAATCCTCAATAGAGTAAATATCATGATGTGGTGGTGGTGAGATAAGTGTAACACCTGGCTTAGTGTGTCTAAGTCTTGCTATAAGTGGTGTAACTTTAGAACCTGGTAACTGTCCACCCTCACCTGGTTTTGCACCTTGAGCTACTTTAATTTGTATCTCTTCAGCAGAACGCAAATATTCAGGTGTTACACCAAATCTACCAGATGCAACTTGTTTTATTTTAGAGTTTTTAATAGTTCCAAAACGAGCTTCATCCTCTCCACCCTCTCCAGAGTTAGATTTAGCTCCAATAGTATTCATAGCTTCGGCTAAAGTCTCATGAGCCTCTTGAGATATAGACCCCATAGACATAGCAGCAGTTGAGAAGCGTTTAAATATTTTACTTAAAGGCTCTACCTCATCTATAGATATTGCATCTCTATCTGAATTTAATTCAAAGAAATCACGAATAAACTTTTTATCTCTTTTATTTACAAGAGTTTTTAACTTATCAAAATCCTCTTTTTTACCACTCTCTCCAGCATCTTGAATAGCCCCTATAGTATCTTTAGATAAATCATGGAACTCTTCACCTCTTTTATATTTATAGAAACCACCTTTATATAGTGCATTTTTTCTACCTATAAACTCATCTGTAAATGCTCTTTGGTGATTTGAGTTAAGTCTCTCATCTATATCAGAGTAACCTAAACCACAAAGAAGTGCTGTTGAACCATAAAAACACTCATCTACAATCTCTTTACTCAAACCAATAACATCAAAAAGCTTAGAGTTTCTATATGATGATATAGTAGATATACCCATCTTAGACATTATTTTAAGAAGTCCTGCACCTATTGCTCTACGAGATCTTTTAAGAATTCTTTTTAGCTCTTCACCACTCTTACCACTTACCTCTTCAATAGTATAATATAGTAGATAAGGGAATATAGAAGCTGCGCCATACCCTATCATACACGCTGCTGAATGTGGATCAAATACTTCACCAGTAACAACTACTATACTTACTAAATGTTGAAGTTTTGCCTCTTTTAAAACTCTACTTAGACGACCTACCACCATAAGCATAGGAATTACTTTATTATCTGCATTTAATGCTCTATCATCAAGAATAACAGTTCTAATACCATTATCTTTTACATCTTTTACTATTTTATTTACTAAAGAGTCTAAACTCTCTTTTATATTACCTGTAAATACAGTTGAGTATTTAGCTACTTTATAGGCAGGGTTATACTTCTCATTATTCTCATCACCAAACTCTTGAAGTATACAAAACTTCTCTACAGACATAATAGGAAGTACAGTTTTTAATCTTGTTGCATGTTCTGCACTATCATCAAGTACATTTCTTGTTTCACCAAAACCTGTATTTAAACTCATTACTATTTTTTCACGAATAGGATCAATAGGTGGATTTGTAACTTGTGCAAATTTTTGCTTAAAAAAGTCTGTAAAACTTCTTTGTTCATTTGAGAAAGCAGCTATTGGAGTATCATCACCCATAGCAGCAGTCGTCTCTTTACCCTCTTTAATCATAGGCTTAATAACTTCTCTCATAAGCTCTAGTGTGTAGTTAAAGTAACGCTGTTTTGAAACCATATCTTCAGAACCCATAGCACAATCATCTATGGTTGTATCTGGTACATACTCTTGAAGATAAGACATATTTTTACCCAACCACTTACTATATGGTTTAGCATCTTTTAAGTAGTTATTAATATCTTCATCTTTAAGTACAACACCATTTTTAAGGTCTATACCTATCATCTCTCCAGATTGAAGCCTTCCTCTCTCTGCTATTTGATCCTCTTCTATATCTAATACACCATACTCTGAAGATATAAGCATAATATTATCTTTAGTTCTAATGTACTTAGATGGTCTAAGTCCATTTCTATCGATTACACAACCAATGTAACGACCATCAGTCATACTAACAGCTGCAGGACCATCCCAAGGTTCAAAACATGTACTTGCATACTCATAGAATGATCTCAACTCTGAATCCATGTGTGGAGCATTATGCCAAGGAGCAGGAACAAGTGAACGAGCTGCTTTAAAGAAATCAACACCATTTACTCTTAAAAATTCCATAAAATTATCAAGACTTGCTGAATCACTCATGCCATCTTGTATAACATTTGTAAGTCTATTCATCTCATCTTCACTAAATACTTTACTCTTAACAGCATTCATCTTAGCAGCCACTTTAGCTCTATTTGCTGTAACTGAGTTTATCTCTCCATTATGAGCAATCATTCTAAATGGTTGTGCTAACTTCCACTCAGGTAGTGTATTTGTAGAAAATCTCTGATGAAAAAGACAAAAAGAGATTTTAAAATCTTCATCTGCTAAATCTGTATAGAACTCTTTAATATGCGTAGGCATAACAAGCCCTTTATAGGAGACTACAGAAGTAGAAAATGATGGTATATAAAATGTTTTATCATCTTTTAACTCAGCTTCTATCTCTTTTCTTGAAAGATAAACTAATGCTTCAAAGCGATCTTTTGCTACTGGTGAATTAGGTGATACAAATATTTGTTTTATTGTAGGAAGTGAGACAAGAGCTTGTTCACCTAAAGCACTTGTATCTACAGGTACATTTCTCTCATAAAAAACTTCAAGATCATTACCTTCACAAACTCTTTTAATGACATCAAAGTCACTACTATTATTTGAGAAAACCATAGCTACAGCATAATTTTCAGGAAGATCAATGCCATTTGTTGATGCTTCTTTATTAAAAAATGATTTTGGAAGAGAAAGAAGAAGACCCGAGCCATCTCCAGTTTTACCATCAGCTGCTACAGCTCCTCTGTGCATCATTCTCTCAAGAGATGTTATAGCATCTTCTAAGTTCTTATGTGATGGCTTATTGTCAATGGATGCTAAAAGTCCAAATCCACAGTTATCTTTAAATGAAGTAAATAAATCTTGCATGTATAACCTTATTTTATGAATATAAACACCTATTATGATGCTTCTAAATGGTAGTGATTGTACCCAAAAAGGTTTTAAGAATAGATTAAGGGATTTATTTCATTTTAAATTTAGTAATTATCTACAGCTTCACCCTCTACTTAATTTAAGTTTGTCTTTTTTATAGTTGAATTATAGCTCTGTAGTAAATTTCTCCCACTCAAACCCACCAATATTTCTCTTATCTTCATCAAAGTTAATCCCTACTAAGTATATATCTTTACTCTCATTCATATATTTACTAGCATACCCTCTCTGTTTTATCTGCTCTAGGGCATTCTCTTTACCTACTTTAAACTCTACAATATAGATTTTACCATCAATCTTTACAGTTAAATCAATTCTACCTCTATTTGTAACATCTTCACCAATAATATCAATACCTAAAGATTGTAAATAG
>Ga0256827_10000535_pt1 | contig 23594 bp, 25 predicted proteins | sample CV84metaG_FD_185977 | JGI IMG/M metagenome (GOLD analysis project Ga0256827, IMG submission 185977) | Hydrothermal vent microbial communities from East Pacific Rise, Pacific Ocean - CV84 | ecosystem: Environmental > Aquatic > Marine > Hydrothermal vents | place: Pacific Ocean: East Pacific Rise...
CAGAGAGAAAAGAGCCATAAAAAGTAGCAATATGGCTACACCTAAAGGGTAGTAAAATAGCTCTTTTTTGTCTCTAATGGTACTGCTCTGCTCCTCTTTGGCTTTAAATTGTGCCTGAATGGTATCGACAAGCAGTTTTATGTCGTCTTTAGCCAAAGAGTAGTTAAGATATGCCCCTCCTGTATTCATGGCTAAGGCTTTAATGTTGTCCGTTCTTTTGACCACAACAATGTTTCCATCTTTGTCTTTTAAAACACCACTTTTTTCTTTAATGACTCCACCTTTCGTGGTTCCAATATTGTAGATGTAGACCACAATATTATGCTCTTTGGCATAGGCTATCTCTCTATCAAACTCTTTTTGGTCACCCCCATCGGTAAAGAGCAGAAGAATTTTCTTTTTCTCCTCACCAAACATCTCATTGGCAGAGGAGAGTGTGGTTAAGATGTCAGTTCCAGACAAAGAGAGGTACTCTGGACGCATATTTTTAGTTAAAAACTTTAATGAGTTAAAATCCTGCGTCAATGGCGATATGAGAAAAGTCTGCGAACTAAAGCCCATAAGTGCTACTTTTGCATTTTTAAAATACTCCAATGAGCCTAAAAACTTCTGCTGTGCAAAAGCAAAACGTGTGGGGTATACATCATTTGCAAACATCGACTTGGACATATCTATGCCTGTAATAACATTAATAAAACTCGACTTCACTTTCACCTCTCCATTGTCCATCTGTGGACGTGCCAATGCTACAATGACAAGGGCTAAAGAGAGCAACATTAAGATGCTCTTTACTTTTTTAGAGACTCCTCTACCACTCAACTCAACACGCGAACGTACCTCTTTAGCAAAGACTCCACTCAATGCATCTCCATTGGCTCTCATGTAGTATGCCAAAGGGAACAATAGAAGCAGTACCCATAAAAATTCACTGTTATTAAAACTGAACATCTCTACTCCTTATTGGCTACAACAAAGTAGCTTATGTAAAAGAGCAGAGCTAGGGCTAAAATATATTGAAAAAAGTAGGTTTTTTTCACATATTTATCAGCCTTTATCTCACTCTTCTCTAGTTTATCTATGGTCGCATATATCTCTTTTAACTTCTCAACACTATCACCTTTAAAGTAACGTCCACCTGTCTCTTTAGAGATTTGACGCAGAGGTCTTGGGTCAAAATCTCGCCCCTCTGCACCCACACCTACTGTGTAGACTTTAATGCCATACTTCTTTGCTGTATTAATGGCAACATTTAGAGGGATGCTCTTAGCATTGTCCACACCATCGGTTAATAAAATAGCTATCTTCTCTTTAGACTCAGAACTCTTAAAAAGATTTGAGCTTAGAAAAAGTGCCTCGTTTAGTGCAGTTCTCTGTCGTCCTGCAATTCCAACATCAACACGACTAAGCAGACGTTTAATACTCTTTTTATCATAGGTCAAAGGGACAGCAACATAAGCAAAATCAGCAAAGATACTCAATGCTAACTTATCATGTTTTCGCTGGTCAATAAAATCATTGACAATATCTTTAACAATAGCAAACTTATCAAGACCAGGCATTTTCATGGAACCACTGGCATCTAAAATAAGTGAAATCTCATACCCTTTGTCATTTTTGACCACTACACTGTCCTCTTTTATGGGACTAGCTAGTGCCGTAACTAAAGCAACAACAGTTAAAATCTTTAAACTCTTTAGAAGCCATTGACGCTTTTTTGCCACCTGTTGAAGTAGCTTAATATTAGGGAAATAGAGTGAAAGTGCCTTTGGTTTACACCACTTTTCACAAACAAAAAAGAGTATAAGTAGTAGAAATGCAAAGGGGTACTCAAAGGTAAAATTCATCATACTTTAACTCCTTTTATAAAACTTTTAATATCTTTTTTAAGTTGTTCTTCCAATGCAGGAACCTCTTTTTTGTACTTATAAGAGGCTAAAGCATCTTCAATTTTTTTAAATGCCTCTTCATTTTTCTCTGTAATAAACAATACTCCATACTCTAAAAAGTCATAAACCACCTCTTTGGTATTGTCAAAATTTAACTGCTCTAACGCCTCTTTTGCTAATGCTCTAGGTGTTGGCTTTTTTCTTCTACGTCTTCTGTTTTTAAAGAGGTAGAGTCCAAGAAATAGAAGCAGAAGAGCAAAGAGTAGTGTTGCTATAAAAAGTGCAAAACTATGTTCATTTATCTCAACAATATCTTTTATATCGCGTAAACCTTCCACTACTTAACCTTTTATAATTTCAGAAAGACGAAGATAGACCTCTTCATCTGTATAGATTTTTCCAGAGACAATTTGATGCTCTAAAAAATGCTCTTGAAGCTTATGGTCATGCTCCTCTATGAGTTTTTGATACGCTTTAGCGACCCCTTTGTTTAGAGTCATTTCAGAACTCCCAAGGGTATTGGGGTCAACCAAAGAGAACTCCCCATTGAGCAGAGGATACTCCTCTAATCTATCACGAACAATCAAAGCATAAATCTCATTTTTATGTGCAATCTGGCTTAAGTCTACCTCACCGTAAAAATCGCCCACCATAAAGATGAGTGACTTTTTACGTACCACACCATTGACAAAGTCACAAAAGGCTCTGTAGTCAACCTCTTTTCCTAAAACTTCTATCTCAATTGCCTCCTCTACAATACGAGGAACAATGCTGTCACTTTTAGTTGGTTCAAAAAACTTTTCAGAGTTGTTAGAGAAAAACTGAGCTTGTACTCGATTGTTTCCTTTTATGGCTGAGTAACTAAGCAGAGCTGCAATCTCTGCTGCTACCTCCTGCTTGAGCTTAACCGTACCAAAATTCAGACTACCACTCAACATAAACGCAACAACAATATTAAGCTCTCGCTCTTCATTAAAGACATTGGTTTTAAGCCCAGCACCTTTGGCTGTGGCTCTCCAGTTGATTCTCCTAATATCATCTCCATGAGTATATTCTCGAATCTCTCTAAAGTCTAAACCATCACCTTTAAAGGTGGTCAAATACTCTCCTAAATTTCCTGAAAAGACATCTTTTTTAGCACGAAGTAAAATCTCTTTGGCTACTTGATTCATCGCAACTCCTTACGGTGCTTTGATGTTCTCAAGAATCTTTTTTACCACATCATCAGTTGTTACGTTTTTCGCTTGTGCCTTGTAGTTCAAAATAATTCTATGACGCAATACAGAATTAGCAATGTAAGCAACATCTAAAGGCGTTACAAAGTCATTACCTCGAATAAGTGCTACTGCACAGGAGGCTTTATAGAGGTCAATCGACGCTCTTGGACTTGCTCCAAACTCAATATAGTCACTCAACTCATCACATCCATACTCATTAGGTGAGCGTGTAGCAAAAACAATTTTAGCCATATATTTTTTAAGTACATCATCAACATGAATTTTCTTAAACGATTCACGAATTTGAGCCAAATCTTCTATCGAAGCTACAGCTTGAACCTCTTCAAACCCTTTAATTGCAACGCGTTCTACAATCTCCATCTCCTCTTCAAGAGTGTTATAGTCAACCAATACTTTTAACATAAAACGGTCAAGTTGTGCCTCAGGTAGACGGTAGGTTCCCTCTTGTTCAACAGGATTTTCTGTTGCCATAACCAAAAATGGGTCATCTACCTTAAAAGTTGAATCTGCAATGGTTACTTGACGCTCTTGCATCACCTCCAAGAGAGCAGCTTGCACCTTTGCAGGGGCTCTGTTAATCTCATCTGCTAAGAGTAAGTTGGTAAAAATAGGACCTTTCTTTACCGAAAATTCTCCACTTTTTGGATTATAAATTTCCGTTCCTGTCACATCACTTGGAAGTAAATCTGGGGTAAACTGTATTCGCTTAAAGTCAATGCCTAATGCTTTAGCAATGGCATTAATGGCTGTAGTTTTTGCAAGTCCAGGAACACCTTCTACTAAAATATGCCCATTGGCTATGAGTCCTACGAGAAGTGAGTCAACTAACTCCTCTTGTCCAACGATTATTTTTTTGACTTCTTGTTTAATATCATTGATTTTATTCATAAATAACCTTAGTAATAATTTATTTAAAGAATTGTAAAACTTTTTTATTAATGAACGATTAATGAGTCACTAAGAGGCACTAAACTTTAGTCTATATCTATAAGAGTTAAAAACAATCAAATGTCTCTAACAAAAATTTCACTATAATCTTTCCAACTTAAAAATAAAGAAAATACTTATGTCTCAAACCCTATTAACTGCACAAAATATTTCTCATAAATTTGACTACGAACTCTTTTCAAATATAAATTTTGAACTAAAAGAGAAAGAGAGCATTGCTATTGTTGGACGTAGTGGTTCAGGTAAATCTACCCTACTTCATATTTTCTCTAGTTTCATTAAACCTAACAAAGGAAGTGTTGAACTTTTAGGTAAAGATGTCTACGAACTCAATGAAGAGATTGTTGAAAAAATGCGTCGTTATGACTTAGGTATTATTTTTCAAGCTCACTATTTATTTAAGGGAATGTCTGCTCTTATGAATATTGAGATTGCTACGCTCTTAGCCAAAGAAGAGATAGACAATGAACTTCTTGAGCGTTTAGAGATTAAAGAACTTATGCACCAGAAGATAGGGGAACTCTCAGGTGGACAACAACAACGTGTCTCTATTGCAAGAGTACTCTCTAAGAAACCTAAAATCATCTTTGCAGACGAACCAACAGGTAACCTAGACAAAGAGACTGCAAAGCTTGTTATGGACGTTCTACTAGAGTACATAGAAAAAGAGAATGCAGCCATGATTTTAGTTACCCATGACGAAGAGATGGCAGAACTTTGTAGTAAAAGCTATAGACTTGAAAGACAAGAGTTAAAGGAGTATTCATGAGCTTACAAGAGATAATAATAAAAATTCTTCTATTTTTTGGAGTCTTTTATGGAGCCATAGGTATTACAGCTTTTGTAAGTAAAAAGATTAGAGAGAAAAAAGAAAAAGAAGAGGATAAAGAGAGTTCTAAATCCAAAGATTGTCAATAAGCCGTGTTTTACCCACACCAGCTGCAACTAAAATAATAGTATTGCCAATCTCAACCTCTTCTATGGCTTGAAATTGTCGGTTAACTAGAGCGACATACTCAACATCTACTTCATTTAATACTTCTAACATTGCTTTTGAGATAACTTTAACAGAAAACTCTTTTTGCATTACTAACTCAGTTGCACGTTTGAGTGAGCGTGAAAGTGACAATGCATGAACTCTCTCCTCTTTTGAGAGATAGACGTTACGACTACTTAGAGCTAAACCGTCATGGTCTCGTACTATGTCACATGGAACTATTTGAACATTTATAAAGTAGTTTTTTACCATTTGAGTAATGAGTGCTAACTGTTGAGCATCTTTTTTACCAAAATAAGCTCTAAACACTGTTGGTTTGTTGTATGCGATAAGATTAAGAAGTTTCATAACTACTTGAAGCATTCCGTCAAAATGTCCAGGACGTTTTGTACCTTCTAAGATGAATCCACGAATTGAGGGAGCTGTAATACTTAGTTCATCTAACTCATACATCATTTCACTATTTGGCATAAAAATTATATCTACCCCAGCTAACTCACAAATCTTTGCATCTGCTTCCTCTTTTCTTGGGTAAGCATCGAGGTCTTCCCCCTCTAAAAACTGTGTAGGATTTACAAAAATAGAAACAACTACAAAGTCACTCTCTTTTCGTGCTTGACGAATAAGAGAAAGATGACCTTCATGTAATGCACCCATTGTTGGGACAAAACCTACTGAGCCACTAAAGGTAGAAGTTACGGTAAAAAGTTCTTCAATGGAGCGAACAATTTGCATTTGACTACTTCATTCCAAAGGGATTCATGCCACCCATCATTCCCATGGCTTGAGACTTTTTATTGTCTTCAACCATTTTAAGAACATCATTAACAGCAGACATAAGCAAAATTTGCATTGAACTTTTGTCATCTAAAAGTGAGTCATCAATGGTAATATCTATAATCTCATTGGCACCATTTGCAGTTACTTCAACCATACCACCACCAGCTTTTGCTGTCATGGTTATGTTTTTAGATTGCTCTTCCATCTCTTGTGCTTTTGACTGAATATCTTTCATCATATCAGCCATTTTACTCATATCCATACCTTCAAACATTATTTAAGTCCTTTAAATTCTTGTGCAATGGTATTGTCATCTTCTAAAATCACGATTTTAGGTTCAAACTCATCAGCCTCTTTTTCACTCATAGTTGCATATGCAATAATAATGATTTTATCTCCAACATGTACTTTTCTTGCAGCTGCACCATTAAGACAAATCTCTTTTTTCCCAGGCTCTCCTGGAATAATGTAAGTAGAGAAACGCTCACCATTATTAATGTTTACAATATCAATTTTTTGTCCTACACGCATATTTGCAGCGTCCAGTAAATTTTGGTCAATAGTAATTGACCCAACATAGTGTAAGTTTGCTTCGGTCACTGTCGCTCTGTGAAGTTTACTATAGAGCATGGTAATATTCATTACAGTTCTCTCCGTGATTTATGATTTTTTATTTTAGATATTATAGCAGATTATTATTTGTGTTTTGTAGGGACAAGGCGATGCCTTGTCTAAAATGAAGTTGACTAACGAGCCATTGCAGATGGAGGTACAGGTTCTCCCCACATCTCATCAGCAATAACATATTCAGGAATAACATTTCCACCGATGATATGTTCTTCAACAATACGAGTAATCTTATCTTTAGTTAATTCAACATACATTGTATGTCCTGGTTCTACCAAAATAACTGGACCTTGTTGACAACGATTAAGACAAGAAGTTTGAATTGGTTGTACTGTACCAATAATACCTTTTTGCATTAACATTTGAGATAGATGTTGCATAAGTTCTTGAGACTCAGGGTTGTTTTGACTTACACAGCTAGGTTTTGGCATTCCTGGAGGTGCAGACTGCTGACATTTAAAAATATAAAATGCTGGTTGTGGTATTCCCATCATAGTGAAATCCTTCTAGTTATAATTAGGAGAATATTACTCTTATTTAGAATAAATATAACTTAAAGTTAAAAAAGAAACTCTTTATCACTACGAAAAAGGTAACACCTAGTATGGGGTTGCTGCTCGAAACCCTACTCCATTCGTTCGATGTTCATTATCAGACTCTGCTCCTGTTGTACCAAGAGTTAAATCCATTATGGAGCCACCACGTACAACAACTGCATATCTATCCTTATAAGTTCCAGTTCCCATACCTACATCTAACATACTACTTGCTCCATAATTTGATAAATGATGATACTCTAATTTATCAATATCAATATTCCACCATAATTCAACTTGATCTAATGTAAATTTCACATTTTTATCTCTATCAAATAACCAAGCTAACTCATTCATATACTCTTTATAGTTTTCACCAAATTCATAAATTTTAATACTATAATTTACCTTTGGAATATTTATATCAACTCCTAAAAGATTATTTTTAAGGGTTTTCCCATCTCCACCACTTTCCAAATCAGCTTCTAATAATAACTTTATTTGTATATACTGTTTATGTGTTAAAAAACCAAATGTTTTGTTAATAATTTTATTATTTTCATCTCTTAATTTATATTTATTAAGACTGACTAGTGCTAAATATGCTGAAAGCGAAGATATTCTTGGTTTATTTAAGGCATCATCTTCACTAAGTGAAAGATATTCTCCTTTTAATGTATCGGTTAAAAACTCATTCCTATAACCTCTAACATGACTCTCACTATTTAAAACGTTAAAATTTGTATCTATATATGTCTGATACTTTCCGACAGCTCGAATAATAGCTTCTTGTTCAATGGAAACTCCTTTTGCTCGTGCCTGATAAGCAGAAGTCCAAAATCCTTTTTCATTTACTTGATCATTATCAACATCAAAGCCACCGGGAACATAAACAAAATTAGATGCAATTAATGCTTTTCCTTCTTTAGTATCTGTAACCCAAGGACACTGTTTTGTTTTATCTAAAGGATCACCCTCTTCTGCACACTCTAACTCTTTAATATTTACTTGACCATCTCCATCACTATCATTATTTGGATTTCTATTTTCACTATCAACTTGATCAACCACTCCATCATTATCATTATCTAAAGTATTTGACTCTAGTGCATCAATTATACCATCTCCATCACTATCTAAAAGCCCTTCATTTGCATCATTAATCCCATCACCATCACTATCTTTTGAAAGAGGATTTGTTCCTAAATGCTCTTCAGATATATCATTAATTCCATCACCATCACTATCAGTTCCATTATCTAATACTCCATCACCATCCATGTCAGCATCTGATCCATCAGGTATGCCATCTCCATCTGTATCACTATTGGTTCTATTAGGATCAATAGTATCAGGGACACCATCATTATCATCATCCTCATCATGTAAATCATTTATACCATCACCATCATTATCAGCTCCATTATCAATGACTCCATCACCATCAATATCAACATCTGCTCCATCTAAAATACCATCTCCATCAATATCACTATTACTATCGTTAGAATCCAATGCATCAGGTAAACCATCATTATCAGCATCAGAACTATTATCTACAGGATCATGCTTATCATTTACTCCATCTCCATCACTATCTACTCCATTATCCATAGTTCCATCACCATCACTATCGGAATCTGCATTATCATTAATACCATCTCCATCGGTATCTTTTCCATTATCAACAACTCCATCCCCGTTGACATCGGCATCTGCACCATCTAAAATACCATCTCCATCACTATCTGAATTCTTATCATTAGCATCGACAGCATCAGCTAGACCATCATTATCATCATCAGGGTCATAAGTATTATTAATACCATCACCATCGCTATCTATACCATTATCTATAGTACCATCACCATTTATATCGGCATCAGCAATATCAATAATCTCATCACCATCACTATCTGTTCCATTATCCAAAACTCCATCACCATTCACATCTGCATCAATACTATCTGGAATTCCATCTCCATCACTATCTAAAATAATTTCAGAAATATCTGCTACAACTGAAGCTTTATCTGTATTTGCTCTGTCTGATCCACAAGAGATAAGAAGAAACATTATATTCACTAAAATAAAAAACTTTTTCATTATTATCTTCCATCATGTGGATAGGATAACTCTGCTTCAATACGACGATTCATTGCTTTACCTAAATCTGTTTTATTTGATGCAATTGGCATACTTTCACCTTTTCCTTCAGCATGTAAACGAGCTGAACTAACACCTCTTTCAATTAAAGCATTTACTACAGCATTTGCTCGTCTATAAGAGAGACTCATATTATTACTTTTTGAACCTACACTATCAGTATGCCCCTCAATATTTACCTGACTTCCTTTATTATTCATAAGAAAATTAGCAAAACGATCTATTTTAAAAATAGAAGATGAACTTATAGTTGCTGAGTTAGTTTCAAAATTAATTTTTAAAGTCGTTCTAATAGGGCACCCATAACGATCAACTGTGAAATTACAAGGTGTTGCTGGACACTGATCCATAGTATCTATGACTCCATCTCTATCTAAATCAGGTGCCGATATTTTTATAGAACACTCATTTTTATCAATATAAATAATTCTTGTTTGAGGTTTTATAAGTACTTGTGGTTGTCGAATTATTTTTTGAACTAGAGGAACTCTTCTCTTTGCTTGAGTCAAAAAAAGTGGCATACTAATACCTGCCGTAATGATAGCTTCATTCCCCTCTCCATCACTACCTAAAATCTTAAGAAATCTACCTTCAACTCTAGCTTTATAACCTTTATCTAAATCAACACGTACTCCAGCACCTACTTGAATAAAAGGATGACTTTCAAAAACTTCACGAATAACACCACTAACTAACTCATAGCCAATACCTGCTAATAAATATGGTGTAGTATATGTTCTATTTTCATACTCATAAACACCATTTAAAGAACCCTTTAACAATGAATTAGCATAATCATCTTTTAAGTTCACATACTCTAAATCAGCACGAGGAGAAATCACATATTTATTATTTTGATAACTTAGCATTAGCATTGGATTATCAAACTTAATATAATTTTTATTTTTTGTTGAATTTAAACCAATATTTATACCCAATTCACTCTCAACAAAACTTGCATTTAATTGCATCAATACTATCAATAAAGAGATTATTATTATTTTTAGCATATCTGCTCCTTTTTTACTTTTTCTTAAAAAAATACATTTTATAATCCAAAATATTAACATAATATAAAATATATACTATAATAAAATTATATAATTTATAAAAAATATTTATTATTTTAATTTATAAAAACAATTTTAAGTATACAAATCTTTACTCATGTTTTTATCTGTTTTGCACTATCTATAATTAACAAAATATGACAATTTGACGAATTATTTCCTTTTCAAGAAAGCTTTAGATACCATTGCACCATGAATAAACTCAAGACCCTAAAAGACTACTTCGGACATGACACATTTAGAGAACAGCAAGAAGAGGTCATAGATGCCATACTAAACCATCAAGACCTTCTAATGATTCTTCCTACTGGTGGGGGAAAATCGCTCTGTTACCAACTGCCCTCTTTGTTAATGTCAGGAGTAACTGTTGTTATCTCTCCTCTACTTGCACTTATGCATGACCAAGTTGTAGCACTAAAAGGCAATGGAATCTCTGCTGCAATGCTTAGTTCCATGCAGAGCTTAGAAGAGACAAAAGTCATTGAAAATCAACTAAGAATGAACCAAATTAAGCTACTTTATGTCGCACCTGAACGTCTTATGAATGAGTACTTTTTAACCTTCTTACTGGACTTAAATATTAATTTTTTTGTAGTAGACGAAGCACACTGTGTAAGTGAATGGGGTCATGAATTTAGAGAACACTACCGAATGCTCTCACAACTCAAAATCTCTTTTCCAAGTTCCACCATTGCTGCTTTTACTGCAACGGCTACTCAAGCTGTTCGAGAAGATATTTTGAACAACTTAAATTTACAAAACCCAAAAGTAGTAACAGGTTCTCTTTTTAGAGAAAACTTGACCATTACAGCTAAACACCGTCAAAGTGATGGAAGAAAACAGCTCATAGAATTTTTAGCTGATCATAAAAATGAAGCTGGTATTGTCTATGCTTTTTCAAGAAAACAGACAGAGACTACAGCTGACTACCTGAAAAAACAAGGCTTTAAAGCTGCTGCGTACCACGCAGGACTTCCAACCAATGTTAAAAATGGTATTTTTGCTGACTTTGTTGCTGACGACATAGACATTGTTGTTGCCACCATTGCATTTGGAATGGGTATTGACAAATCGAACATTCGTTTTGTTGTACATATGAATTTACCAAAAACTTTAGAGAACTACTACCAAGAGATTGGACGAGCTGGAAGAGATGGTGTAGAGGCTACAACTTTACTTCTCTTCTCTACACAAGACATTGTGCAACAAAAATCGTTCATAGAAGATCTACCAGACTCTCCCTACAAAGAGAACGCTTTTGAGAAAATCAATACCATTTCACGTTTCTCAAACTCTGAGTCTTGTAGACACCAACAAATTGCCACTTACTTTCACGATACCATTAATGCATGTCATGACAAATGTGACAACTGTATTAACCCTGACCAAAACAGAGTTGAGATTACCCAAGATGCACAAAAACTTCTCTCCACCATTTTTAGAACCAAACAATCTTTTGGACTACAATATGTGATTGATGTTTTAAGAGGGAGTAAAGAGCAACGTATTTTAGCCAATGGACATGATGAACTTAGTGTTTATGGCATTGGAGAGAACTACTCTAAACCACAATGGTTAAGCATTGCAGATAAACTTTTAGAACTAGGAGCCATTGGTATTGGTGAATATAGAGTCTACTTCTTAACAGAGCGTGGTGTAAACATTTTAAAAGGTCAAGAGCAAGTGTTCATACGCGAATCAAGACTAAAAACAAGTAAAGTAAAAAAGAAAAAAGTAGAATTTTTCGATGACTATGAAGTTGAAAACTTTGACAGATTTAGAGAGCTTAGAAAAGAGATTGCAACAACAAATAAAGTTCCACCATATGTTGTCTTTTCAGACAAAACACTCAAAGAACTCTCAAATATTATGCCAAGTAGTAAAGCTGAAATGCTAGAAGTACATGGAATTGGTGCTGTTAAGTTTGAGCGTTATGGAAAAGCATTCTTAAAACTCATAGAGGAGATAGAAAATGCATGATTTATGTGGCATTGATGAAGCAGGAAGAGGACCACTTGCAGGTGACTTGGTCATAGCAGGTGTTATTTTACTAAACGAAGTAGAAGGTCTTATGGACTCAAAAGTACTCTCTGAAAAAAAACGGGAAGAACTCTACCCACTTATTTTAGAAAACTCTCTGTACCACATTGTCTCTTTTTCTGCACATGATATTGACAAAGATGGTCTAAGTATCTGTTTAGGAAAAGGCTTAGAGTCTATTCAAAAGCATCTTAACGCAAAAGTTTACCTATTTGATGGTAATCAAACCTTTGGAGTTTTAGGTATTTCAACAATGGTAAAAGCAGATGGAAAAATTGCAGAGGTAAGTGCTGCTAGTATTTTAGCAAAAGTGACTCATGATCGAGCCATTGTAAAAGCGTCTAAACTCTTTCCCCTCTATGGTTTTGAAAAGCATAAAGGGTACGGAACAAAAGCCCATATTGAAGCTATTAAAGAGCATGGCTATTGTGACCTTCATCGAAGGTCATTTAAAGTTAAAGGGTTAAGCTAACTTTTTTGTAAATCTCATACCAAGTAGTGTACTAAGTAGTAACATTACTAAAAGACCAAAACTATTTAAAGAATCAATACTTGTTTCATATGCTTTACAAACACATGTTCCTTTTACTATAATTGTCCCTATATTACTTACTCCACCTTTTAAATCTTGAACTAAATAATGAATAGGTGATGGAGTGCCAACAAATGGAGCAACTGGAGTAAAAGTTATTGTATTATCTTCATTAACAGTCCAAATACCTTCACCTTGAACAACAATTCTATCTGTCATTGAACCATTACTATCCACTAACCAAACTCTTGAACCTGCTGGAATTCCTCTATCATTAGCAAGAACATCAATAGTAATAGGATTTGCTCCACCAGTTGCTATACCTACATCATCATGAACAATAATACTTTGATTTCTTGCAGAAACTAAAGGAATTGTCACTGTTGCTGGATTACTTCTTATTGTGTTTGCATCTACAGCTACATATGTAAATGTAACATTACCTACATATCCTGCTGTTGGATCAAATCTTAATCCATTTGCTTCTTCTAATGTTAAAGCTTGATTTAATGTTATAGCTGTTACACCATCTGCCATATAGAGTACACCTTGATTTGCTGAAGGAAGAGATGTAATTACAAAATTATTAATTGCATTACCTGCTGCATCTACTCCAGATAAATTTAAAATATTTACAGCACCAAGAGTATTAGCCATTGCTGGGTTTCTTTTATCATCAGCTGTTGGAAGATTTCCTCCACCACCTACAGCATCCTCTACAGGGATTGTTACTGTTGCAGGATTACTTCTTGCATTATTTCCATCTACAGCCACATACGTAAATGTTACATCTCCTACATATCCTGCTGCTGGATTAAATCTTAATCCATTTGCCTCTTCTAGTGTTAAAGCTTGATTTAGAGTTATAGCTGTTACACCATCTGCCATATAAAGTACCCCTTGAGTTGCCAATGGTAAAGAGGTAATAATAAAATTATTAACTGCATTACCTTCTGCATCTTCTCCTGATAAATCTGAAATATTAACGGCATCTGATGTATTTGTAATTGGTGCATTATTTTTATTATCTGCTGTTGGAAGAGTTTCTCCACCACCTACAGCATCCTCTACAGGGATTGTTACTGTTGCAGGATTACTTCTTGCATTATTTCCATCTACAGCCACATATGTAAATGTTACATCTCCTACATATCCTGCTGTTGGATCAAATCTTAATCCATTTGCCTCTTCTAGTGTTAAAGCTTGATTTAAAGTTATAGCTGTTACACCATCTGCCATATAAAGTACCCCTTGAGTTGCCAATGGTAAAGAGGTAATAATAAAATTATTAACTGCATTACAATCTGCATCCTCTCCTGATAAATCTGAAATATTAACGGCATCTGATGTATTTGTAATTGGTGCATTATTTTTATTATCTGCTGTAGGTAAAGTTGAAGCCATTCCATTAACTATAGGAATTGTTACTGTAGCTGGGGATAAGTCTATCTCCTCAGTAGAGTCAATAGAGCTATATGTAAATGTAGCTTCACCAACATAACCACTTGCTGGATCAAATTGAAGAGCTCTTGCTTCTTCTAATGTAATAACTTGATCTACTAAAACTGCTGTTGTTCCATCTCCAAGATATAATATACCTTCTTCTGCTGTAGGTAATGAATAAATAATAAACTTTTCAATTTCTCTACCACAACAATCTACTCCTGATAAGTCAGAAATATCTGTAGCCCCTAAATCATTAGAAAGAGCATTATTCATTATATTATCTGTTTCCGGCTCTAAAGTTGAAATAGAGGCACCTCCAGCTAATTCTGTTCCTGTCGCATATAAAGTGTTTATACCTAAAAGCATAAAAGTTAAAATTAATGTTTTAAAACTTTTCATTTTTCATCCTAATGTGTTATTTTTTATTTAATAATATATTTTAACATAAAGTTAATATATTCTAACATAAAAACATATTAATTATTATTTAATTTAGATTTTATCTGTAACCGTTTTGTAATCATTTTATTTTATACTTCGTTCAATCAATTACAAAAGGAGTTTTTCAAATGAAAAAAATTTTACTATCAACTATCGCATTAGCTACTTTAGCTACAGCTGGAAAGACAACAGTTAAATCTCATGTGCCTGTACTTAAATTCTCAGGAACTCACTACCTTGGTTTTGTAAGTTCAACAAATGACAATGATGATACATTAAATAAGTTTGAAACAAGAAGAAACTACCTTCAAGTAAAAGCTTACATGAAAGAGAATCCAAAAGATTATATGAGAATTACACTTGATACTCATGATCACAATGGAGAGAGTGGTGTAAGACTTAAATATGCATACTTGTACATTGACAATGTACTTCCAAACACAGGTATAGAGTTTGGTCAGGCACATAGACCTTGGATTGACTATGAAGAGCATAATGCGTGGAACTATCGCTCAATCTCAAAAGTTTTAGTTGAAGCACATAATGGAGCTCACCTTACAAACTCTGCTGACCGTGGTGTTAATGTAAAGACAAAAACTCCATACTTCTCAAGTGAAATTGGACTTTTTAATGGTGAGGGGTATCATACAGAACAAAAAGAGAATAGTCTTAGTGGTGAATGGAGAATTACAAGTCATATTCTTGGAACAGGTAAAGAGAAGTCAAAACCTTCAAAAACTTATGCAAATATCTCTTTCTTTGGTCAACAAAATAAAGAGTATAAAGCAGGAGAAGATTTAAATTGGATGGGAGTACATGCTGTATATAATCAACCTAAGTACCTGATTTCTGCTCAATATATTGATGTTCAAGATGGTACTGATTTACAAAAAGGTAATGGATATTCTATCAATGGAGAATACAGAGTTACTCCAAAATGGAACTTAATTGGTCGTTATGATAACTTTGAATTAGATTTAAATTCAAAAGAGAAAAAAAGAGCTTTAGCTGGTGTTTCTTATAAATATAACCATAATGTTGAATTTATTGCTAACTACTTAAAAGAAGGTGGTTCAGCACTAAATAAAGAACAGACAGCTGACAGTGTAATGTTCACAGCACAAGTAGAGTGGTAACCTTTTACCTCTTTGCTATGGTGAAGAGTAACACCTAAACATAACTCACTTCTATAATTAAAAATCACCTACCTTTTTGTTTCTCCTTTTGGTAGGTGTTATCAACTCTATTTCATAGAAAATTTAAACATCTTCTCCATAGCAATGGCTTCATCTCTACCATAGACTATAATGTCGTTATCAACCACTATCTCTTTTTGGTCAATCTTATCTGGGTAATCCACAAAATTTAAAATGTGTTTAATACAATTGATTCTCGCTTTTTTCTTGTCATCACTTTTTACAATAGTCCACGGTGCAGCCTCAGTATGTGTAGCACTTAGCATCATGAACTTTGCTAAAGAGTATTCATCCCAGAGTTTTTGAGACTCTTTATCTACGGGTGAGAGTTTATATTGTTTCAGAGGGTCTGTCTCTCGTGCTTTAAAACGTTTTGCTTGCTCTTTTTTTGAAACAGAGAAGTAAAATTTAAAAATCTTTATATTTTCATCCACTATCATCTTTTCAAACTCTGGAGCATCTTTTAAAAACTTATGATGTTCTCGTTCACTACAGAAACCCATAACAGGTTCAACCATAGAACGGTTGTACCAAGAACGGTCAAAAAGTACCATCTCTCCTGCTGCTGGAAGGTGAGTAACATAACGTTGAAAATACCACTGAGAGGACTCTTTTTCACTTGGTTTTTCGAGTGCAACAACTCTCGCACCTCTTGGGTTTAAATGTTCAGTAATCCGTTTAATTGTCCCCCCTTTACCAGCTGCATCACGTCCTTCAAAAATCATCAAGATTTTAAGACCTTTATCTTTAACATGATTTTGAAGTTTCAAAAGCTCAACTTGTAAACGTATTAACTCTTTTTCATAGGCTAGCTTCTCTTTTTTAACCCAAATTTGAACTTTATCATTTCTACTATTTGACTTTTTAGCTTTAGTTGCTGTAACTCTCTTTTTTACAACTTTTTTTGGTTCACTCTTCTTTACTGGCTCTTTTTTACCCACAATCTTCTTCTTACTTTCTAAAATTTTTTTCTCTTCTATCTCTTTATTCTTCTCTGCCATTTACCACTCCTTATCCTATAAATTTACCACTTTTGGTACGTTGTGCTTCCATAATTTCAATCTCTCTTGCACCAGAAATAACCACATCAGGATTCAAAGAATAGTCTAATTTAGCATCACGTTCTTCATAATCTACGGTATTTAAAATGACTTTCAAAACTTCTAATCTTGCTTGTTGTTTGTCATTAGAACGAACCACTGTCCAAGGTGCTGAATGTGAATGAGTCTGTTTTAACATTTTGTACTTAGTATTAGTAAAATCGTCCCAACGCTCTTGTGCTTGAACATCAATCTCACTTAGTTTCCATTGACGTAAAGGGTCTGTTTTTCGTCGTTCAAAACGTTTTGCCTGTTCAGCTTTAGTTACAGAGAAATAGAGTTTTACTAAGATGGTTCCCTGTCGAACCAAATCTTTTTCAAAACCTTTAACCCCTTTCATAAAATCATCATACTCCTTTTGAGTACAAAAATCAAAAACAGACTCTACCATGGCACGATTGTACCAAGAACGATCAAAAAGAACCATCTCTCCACCTTGTGGAAAATGTTGAATGTATTTTTGGTAAAACCATTGTGTTTTTTGCTCTTCTGTCGGTTTTCCAAGAGCAACTACTCTGTAGTGTTTTTCATTCATATATCGTGTAACACGACGAATAGTTCCACCTTTACCAGCAGCATCTCGCCCTTCAAAAAGAATAATCATCTTCTTACCCGTAGCTTCTAAGTATTTCTGTAGTTTAAGTAACTCTGCCTGATAAGGCTTAAGAGCTTGTGCCTCTGCATGTTTTTGAGTTGCTTTAGTTTTAAATTTCTTTTTTGATTTCTTCTCTTTTTTTAATTTTTTAAAACTCTTAATTAATGTTTCTAAAGATACTTGTTTGCCTTTTATTTCAACAAATTCTATGCTACTCATTTTCTTTTTACTACTTAACTCATCTTCTATTTTTTCAATCATATTATTTCTCCTACAAACATATTAATCAAGTCAAATTACATAATTCGATTCTAGCATAATTTAACTTCTTAAGAAGAGTTCGTTTTTTTGTAACCATTTGGTAACATTTTTGTAATAAAATGGCAATAATTGAAAATTACAGGGAGATTAACCTTATGAATAACATGATTAAAACACTACTTGGAGCAGGATTTGCAATTGCCGTTGCATTCTATGTAAACTCTGCATTTGGAAACGTAGCTAACTCAAGCTTTTTGATGATGGCTGCTCTATTTGGTGCTTACATGGCAATGAATATTGGAGCCAATGATGTTGCTAACAACGTAGGACCTGCTGTTGGTGCTGGTGCGTTGAGCATTGGTGGAGCTATTGTTATTGCCTCTATCTTTGAAGCTGCTGGAGCCTTACTTGCTGGTGGAGATGTTGTAGGAACCATTAAAAAAGGAATCATTGATCCAGTTGCTTTTGCTGGTGACCCAATACTTTTCATCTACGCTATGGCTGCTGCACTTTTAGCTGCTGCACTTTGGTTAACCTTGGCAACCATGCTTAAAGCTCCTGTATCTACTACACACTCTATTGTTGGTGGTGTTATGGGTGCTGGTATTGCTGCTGGTGGTTTTGCAATCGTTTCATGGGGAACCATGGGTAAAATTGCTGCTTCATGGGTTATCTCCCCTGTTCTTGGTGGTCTTATTGCTGCTGGTTTTCTCTACATTATTAAGTCAGAAATTTTACACAAAGATGATAGACTAGCTGCTGCTAAGAAAATTGTTCCCATTCTTGTTTCTGTAATGGCATGGGCGTTCATTACTTACTTAACACTAAAAGGGTTTAAACACATTTGGAGCGATATTTTAGATATTTTACCATTCTTACCAGAGACTAAAAAACCTACTATTAGTGTCGCTGCAACGTTTGGTTTCATTGGTGCTGTAGTAACTTACCTACTTGTTAAACCAAGAATCAACACTAAAATTGCTACTCTGGCAAATGACAGAGCTGCGATTAACACTTTATTTACTATTCCACTTATTTTTGCTGCTGCAATGCTCTCTTTTGCTCATGGAGCAAACGATGTTGCAAATGCTGTTGGACCTTTGGCTGCTATTTTTGATGCAGTAACAAATGCAACTATCTCTGCTAAAGCTGCTATTCCTTTATGGGTAATGGTTACAGGTGGTGTTGGTATCTCTATTGGTTTGGCACTCTTTGGTCCAAGACTCATTAAAACAGTTGGAACAGAGATTACAGACCTAGACCCAATGAGAGCATTCTCAATCATGATGGCTGCTGCCATTACTGTGGTTATCGCTTCTCAACTTGGTCTTCCAGTATCTTCAACACACATTGCTGTTGGTGGTGTATTTGGTGTTGGGTTCCTTAGAGAGTGGATGGACAGAAAAGGTGCAGATGAAAAATATGTAGCACTTACAGCTCAAATTGCAAAAGTAGATGCACTTAAAGTTGAACTAGAAAATGTTGGTGATAACTACCAAAGAAAGTCTGAACTTTTTGAACTTATTAAAGCTGAGAAAAAAGTAACCAAAGCCATTAAAAAACAGTTAAAAGAGAACTATGTAAAACGTGGTATGGTTAAGAAAATTGTTGCTGCATGGGTAATTACTGTTCCTGCTGCTGCCTCTCTTTCTGCTATTATCTTCTTTATTATTAAAGGTTTTGAAGTATAATTCGCTTCATTACTTAGACAAGGCTCTAGCCTTGTCTGTACAAAATCTGCTATACTTACCTTATGAAATCCCAAAATAAAAATATTGAAATTGTTATTATTGAAGATGAAGAAGATATTTTAGAACTTCTTGAATATCATTTACAAAAAGTTGGTTTTGAAACCATTGGATTTAGCTCAACACAAAATGTAGAAAAATTCCTTGAAGAGGAAGAGCCTTCACTACTTATTGTAGACCGAAACTTACCACTTGTAGAGGGTTCAGAGTTCATTGCTAATATGAGAGAAAAGGGCTATGATGTTCCCGTTATCTTTCTCTCTGCAAAAGACTCCGACCAAGCCATTGATGAAGGGTTTCTCCGTGGAGGTGATGACTACATTACCAAACCTTTTCGTATGCAAGAGCTTCTTCACCGTGTGAAATCAATATTGAAACGTACAGGGTTAACCCAACAGAGTAAACTCAAATACCGTGACCTACTTTTAGACATTGAGGCACAAACACTTAGTATTGATGGAGAGTCAATAAAATTAACCAAAATGGAATTTAATCTACTACATACCTTTATTAAAAATCCAAATAAAGCACTTAATCGAGATTTTCTAGTTGAAGAGATTTCAGAAGAGTCTCAGGGAAAGACCATTAATGTAGCCATTAATCGCCTAAAAAACAAGATTGACCCCAATGGATACAAAGAGTACATTACCTCTGTTTGGGGTGTAGGTTATAAATTGAGTTAAATTAAAAATATCTATTTCTTATTCCATATCAAATTTTACAGATTAAAGCTTCGTTACAATTTACCCTATTAAACTAAAAAGGGCAAAAGATGCAAAAAACATTTTTACTTCTAGCTATCTTATTTCTGACAATATCAACTCATGCAACAGATATTATTAAAGAGGGGCAAGAGTATCCTCTAGAGAAAATGAAAGAACAAAACAGACACATCATAAAAATGGTGGTAGAAGAGATTTCAAAAGCACTCCCTCAAAAAGTAGATAAATATACCTCTATGACAAAAATAGAGGAGAGCAACTTAACACTTATCTATACTTTTGAAATTAATACTGGAACAAAAAGTGATAAAGATGTAAAAAAAGAAGATAAACCACGCATGGAAAAAGCTGTCACAAAAGGAGTTTGCCAATCTTCAAAACGCTTTTTAGATTCTGGAATAACCCTTAACTATTGCTACTTAAATGCCTCCACAAAAAAAGAACTTTTCACTTTTAGCATGAATCAAAAAAAATGTAAGGAGTTCAATAATGATTAGACCACTACTTTTGGCAACTTTAATTATTTTTACTCAAGCAGGATGCGAAGAGCGTTCAACTACCGATGTTGCTGAGGTTCACTGGGACAGAGATATGTGTGCTAGATGTGTTATGGTGGTCAGCGACCGTCAAAACAGTGTACAAGTAAGAGACCCAAAGGGTAAAACTTATATGTTTGACGACATTGGCTGCATGGTTTTATGGTTTAAAAACAACAAAATAGCATGGCAAGACAAAGCGACCATTTGGGTCAATGATGTTGAAACAGGGAAATGGATAGATGCACGAACAGCCATCTACAACAGTGGAAACACAACTCCAATGGCATATGGTTTCTCTGCTCATGCCACAAAAGATAATCTTAAAAAAGAAGATAAAATTTTAACCTTTGAAGAGATTTCAAAACGTATTTTAGAACGAGGAGAGTAGAGAAAGATTCCTCTCTCTACTTAAATACGACCATTTAACAGACGTATTAATGCGTCTGATATGGTATCAAACTCCATAATACGTTTTCCATTATTTGCTTTGGAGAACTTCTCTGCACCCTTTTTTGTTGCAAATGCAGGTAAATCATCACCTGCTGGAGAAGTTTTACTACTACCATAAACATAAAATGCCGTTTCACCATTAATGGGCTTAAGTGTCTCATAATCAGTCACCACTATCTTAGAGAAATCACGTTCACTTTTTACCCCAACATCAAACCATTTTCCTGGTCTATGATAAAATTCAAACATTGACTTAGGAGAACAAAAATAGACAGTTTTCCCACTTCTCACTTCAATTTTAGCTACCCATTTTGGCTCTTTATAGACTAAAATATGTCTTACTAAACCAGTTGTATTTTTATCATACTCAAAAACATAAGTTGGTGCTAATGGCTCCACACTCCATACTGTTTTATTACTCTCATTATTTTCACTATTTGCTAAAATCAGTGATGAAAGCATCATCACTATTACTACTATTTTTTTCATTTATTAACTCCTTATTATTGGTGCTACACCAAATCTTTCTTCACAAAAATTCTAAACCCAAAAAAGGCAAATAACAACCCAACTAAAATAGGGTATATAATCGAAATTATGACAAATACTATTTGAGAGAAAGTATCTAAAATATAAAATGCCACAGGTCCCATTACCGTTAGTTCAGGGTCAAAAAGTGAAATTGCTGCCACTCTAAAGATTTCCATTGGGTTCATTAACGCAATCCCAATAATCAACTCTTCATTAAAACGTTGTTGCATCATAAGCGAAATCAACGCAATATCAATAAATGCTAAAAGGAATATCCATACAAAAAAGGCAATTCCCAACGCAACCTCTGAGGACTTAACGAAAGAGGAGATAAAGAAAGCAATCCCTAAAAAAGCAGAACTTAGAGCAAAAAGTAGTCCTGTATAGAGAAAGAAAATCTCCCAAGGAATATCTGCCCCTTTAAAAGCTCCATAAACAATGGCAATGACCATGGCAAAGATAACAGGCAAATAAACCGTAATAAATCGACCTATCACTTTTCCCCAATAATACTCTTTAAGTGAAATGGGGAAAGAGAGCATATACTCCAAAACATGACTGTCTCGGTCACCAGAAATTGACCTTACTGTAGTAATCAAAATAAATATTGGCAAGATAATAATGGTAATTTGTATGTACATTAATAACAGTCTACTAAGCCCTGAAAAGCCCATAACTTGAGATTCAGTTACCCCTGCAATGAAAAACAGAGCAATCAGACCACCAAAGACCAAAGAGTAGACTAAAAACCACTTAGCACGTATAGACTCTTTTAAATCCAACAAGGCAATAAGTTTTAAATTGGTCAAATTAAATTTTTTCATCGGAGACCACCTTTCCTAAATCCATATAAATTTCACGATTAACCAAATCTTTAACCTCTTCTAGTCTATGTGTCACAAAGAGCAAAACTTTATCTTCTTGTTTCCCCTCTAATAATCTGTAGAAATCATCCCTAGCTTTAGGATCAAGATTGGCTGTAGGTTCATCAAAAATGACAATATTACTCTCTTGAGACAAAGCAATGGCAATCAGAAGCTTCTGTTTCATTCCCCCTGAGAGTTTAAAAAATGATTTATTAATATTGGACTTAATATCTAGTTTCATCTCATTAGCATACTCCACAATGGTCTCTCTTTTAACATTGGCACTCACTTCAATATACTTAATCAGCTCGTCAATGCTTAGTTTAATAGGTGGTGGAAGTTGAGGAACAAAAGCAATATGTTTCAACACCTCTTGACGCTCTTTAATTGGGTCAAGACCATTAACTAGCACTGAACCAGAATTTGGGTGATAATAGCCTAAAATAGAGCGAATAAGTGTCGTCTTCCCTGCACCATTTGCCCCCATAAGAGCTATGGAATCATTTTTATGAAAGTCAATAGAGACATTGTCAAGAGAAACAGTTGAACCAAATTTCTTGGTTAGATTTTTAACTTCTATCATTAGTATCCTTGATAGGTTTTATAGTGATAGATTATACTAGGGTTTAGAGTGAAATTTTATGATTTATATCAACCCTTCACATTAAATGTCTCAAGAGTTGAATTCCCCTCACTCACCTCTTCAACCTCACAACAGTTCAAAACTGACTTATTAGGGTTGATAATAAATCCATAACCACGATAGAGCGTATAGACTCCAAAGAGTATCACAACCAATGAAGCAGTGTTCATCATAATTTGGCGAAATGAACTTTTAAAAATACCTGTAAAGTAACCCAAACTAAAAAGAGCAGGAAC
>Ga0256827_10000536_pt1 | contig 23518 bp, 22 predicted proteins | sample CV84metaG_FD_185977 | JGI IMG/M metagenome (GOLD analysis project Ga0256827, IMG submission 185977) | Hydrothermal vent microbial communities from East Pacific Rise, Pacific Ocean - CV84 | ecosystem: Environmental > Aquatic > Marine > Hydrothermal vents | place: Pacific Ocean: East Pacific Rise...
GGTTTTGGATAAAATCTTCAAATGTATGACCTGCCATAACTGCACATGCGTGAATCATCATTGCCTCTTTTAGCTCTTCGGTTTGTATTGTGTGGTGTAGTACCAAGAAAATCTCTTTTGCACCTTTTTTGTCATTTTCGCTGTATCTTTGAATACCATGCTCATAGATTGCTCTTGCTGTTGCTAGGTCTTCGTATACTTCCATATCAAAGCCTTTGTTTTTAGTTAAGTTCTCGGCTAAAACATCAAAGGCTGTGTTTACAATGAATGTAAAAATATCATTAATCTCATCTTCTGGAGCTTCTAGTAGTAGCTTTGCGTCAAGTAGTTGATACCCTTTTGCAATGCTATTTTCGGTTCTCATCTCTTGCTCTATTGTCTTTAGATTGCCTAAAAACTCTTCATCTTTTTTTAGTGCTTCTATATCTATCTCTGGTTGTTGCATGGGTTTCCTTTGTTTTTAAATATATCTTGCTCTTTGGAATTGGAGGCTTTAGCCCCGAATAAGACGAGGCTAAAGCCGTCGTTTCCAAATTTTGCGAATTGGTGCGTTAGCAAACGCACCCTACAGGGCTTTTTTTATTCTCTCTAGTGCTTCTCTTGTTTTTTCTGCTTCATATACTAGGGCTAATCTTATAAAACCTTTTCCTTGTCCCTCTCTGCCCAGAAATGAACCAGGGATAACTTTTAGGTTGTATTCTCTAAATAGTCGTGTGGTAAACTCTATCTCATCATCTACTTTTAGCCAAATATAAAAAGTAGCCTCTGGTGGGGTTATACCTAAAATCTCTTTAGCTATCTCAAAGTTTTTGATATATTTTGCTCTAAACTCATCTACATGGTCTTGGTCTGCCCATGCCACGGCTGATGCGTGTTGTAAGGGAAGAGGAGAGGCACAACCTACATAGGTTCGGTAGGTCATATACTCTTTTAATATTTTGGCATCTCCTGCAATAAATCCACTTCTTAACCCAGGGGCAGAGGAGCGTTTAGAGATAGAGTTTATGACTAAAATATTTTTGAAATCACTGTTTCCAACTTCAATAGAGGCATTCAGTAGTGAGGGGAGAGGTTTGTCTAGGTATAGGTCTATATAACACTCATCATTTAGAAGTACAAAATCATATTTTAGTGCTAGTTTTACCCATTTTTTTAACTCATCTATCAAAATAACTGAAGAGGTTGGATTATTGGGTGTATTGATAATGACAAAATCACATTTTTCTAAATCATCTTCTGAAATAGTTGGCTGAAAGCTATTTTCAGAGGTTAAGTTCATATATATAACCTCTGAACGTGTGGCTTTTGCCGAACCTTCATATATTTGATAGAATGGATTAGGAAAAGCCATAACAGAATTTTTAATATCATGCAGTAGAAATTGAGGAAAATTAAAAAGTACCTCTCTTGTTCCAAAAGTTGGAATAATTTGGCTATTTTCTAGCTCTAAATTAAAACGATTTTTTAGATAGGTTAACATTCCTCCTCTTAAAATCATTTCTCCAGAAGTTTTTGGATATTTATTTAAAAGTTTTGCAGATGATGTTAGTTCATCAAGTATAAACTTAGGAGTTTCAAATTGTGGTTCACCAATAGTTAGACTAAGTGCAGAGTAGTCAGAGTTTGGAGTAATATTTTCTAATAGATTATTTAGTTTTTCAAATGGGTAGGTTTCAAAATTCACGATGCTATACGCCCTAATTTTTTATAGGGATTATAGCAAAAAGATTATAAAGTCAAGTAAAAGATTACTTGACTCTATTTATTATAATTAGTCACAGCCTTTAAGGGTTTTTGCTTCTGGTAAATCTTTATAGTTATCTTTATGTAATTGTGCTGGTTTTAAGTCCTTACAATCCACATCAGCACATGGTATACTCTGTGCCATAGGAATTTCATTAAATTCTTCTCCATCTGCCTCTTCCAAATTATCAAAATTACACGCTTTCCCCTCTTTTAATTTTGTATTTTTTTTTGATGCATCTTGAGCTTGAATTTTAATTTCAGGAATAACTTCGATTTTTTTATCCTTTTTACTAGCTTTAGCTTTTTCTACTTTAGGTACTTCTTTTTTTTCTGTGTTTGAAGTTTCAGCATAAGCAGATGATGTCAATGTTAATAAGACTACTGCACTCAGTGTTAAATATTTTGAAATGATAAGTTTCATCTCTATTCCTTTGTAATGAATTGGTTAAAAAAGTAAAAAATCATACTTTAACACTTTTTCTAATAAATTTACACTAATAAATGTAAAAAATAGAAAATAAATGTTAAACTAAACAATACTTTTAAGATAATCATAATACACTATTAATAATTAAATATAGGAGAGGATAAGAATGAATAAAGTTACACTTTTTATGTTATTACCAGTTATAATGGTCGCAGGAGAATTAAAAGATACCCTACTTAAAGCTAAGAGAGAGCATAAGCCAATAATGGTCTATGTAAAAGCTGAGAAGTGTCAATATTGCGAGAAGATGAAGAAAACTACTTTGAGTGATCCAAGTGTTAAAGAGAATATTAGTAATTTTCTCTTTGTTGTTGCAGATAAGAATAGTGATGATGCAAAAAAATATCTCCCTTCAACACGTTATACCCCAACTGTATATTTTATTTCATCAAAATTTAAAGTGGTTAATACCGTAAAAGGTTACTTAGGAAAAGATGATTTTAACTTATGGGTAGATGATAGTAAAATTAAATTAGGAATAAACTCAAGCAAAAAAGTAATTGAGAGCGTTGCTACAACAAAGAGTGATGTTTGGATGTATGATATTGAATCAGCAAAAGATTATGCAAAGCAGACAGGAAAACAGCTAATGATTTATGTTGATAAAGCTAGTTCTAAATGGTCTAGAAAAATGAGAAAGAAAACATTTACAGAAGAGAATGTAGCAAAAGCTTTGGCTGATTTTGTTTGGGTAAAAGTTCAAAAAGATAGCTCTGAAGCATTAAAATATGGATTGAATCCTAAATATGCACCAAGTGTTTATTTTATGAGAGCAGACGGAAGTGCTTTGGCAACAGCAGAGGGTTATTTTTCTGCAGAAAACTTTTTAAAGTGGATTTCTTACGCTAAATCTAAGATTTAATATTATAGATTTTGTGGTTAATTAAATATTAAATATCTTGCAAAATCTTTTTTTGCAAGAACTCTATTAGAAAAACTACAAAAAGTAGTTCCTCTATGGGGTTTTATAGCCCTGTATCACAACTTCTAATATCCCCACTTTTTATACCCTTTCTAAACCATTCAACTCTTTGAGCAGAAGATCCATGGGTAAATGCATCTGGAACAACATATCCTTGAGCCTGTTTTTGTAGAGTATCATCACCAATAGCAGATGCTGCTTGAAGTGCCTCTTCAACATCACCTTGTTCTAAAATATTAAATCGTTTATGTGCATGATTTGCCCATACTCCAGCATAACAGTCTGCTTGAAGTTCAACTTTTACCTGTAATTGATTTGCTTTTGCTTGCCCATGTACCTGTTGTTTCATCTTTTGAACTTTGTTTAATGTCCCCTGCATGTTTTGGATATGGTGTCCTATCTCATGTGCCAATACATAAGCTTGTGCGAAATCTCCAGAAGAGTTATGTCTATCAGCTAACTCTTGAAAAAATCCTAAATCAAGATATACTTTTTCATCAGCAGGACAGTAAAATGGACCCATTTGTGCAGAGGCATGACCACAACCACTTGTTGTAGAACCTCGGTAGAGTACCATTTTAGGTTCTCTATATGTTGAACCGTGTGCTTTATATATCTCTTTCCAAACCTCTTCTGTATCATGTAGAACAGTTGATATAAAACGTGCCTGTTTATCATCAGCTTGTTTATTAACAGTTGAAGGTGCTTTTCCTTGACCATTAATTAGAGACATTGGATTAAATCCTGACATATAGGCAAAAGCACCTAAACCTATAACAGCCCAACCAAATTTTGTTTTAAGTAGAGGCTTGACTATTGGCCATAAGAACATAAGTGTTCCCATAGATGGCATTCCTCGACCACCACCACTATTCATTGGACTTCCACCACCACCTCTTCTGTCTTCTACATTACTACTTTGATCACGGTCTTCCCATCTCATATACGTCTCTCCATTATTTTTTATAAATTATACCACAAGTAAAATTTGACTACAATATTAATAATTGTTTTATATTAGGAGTCTTATGTGTCATTAGCTTTAGCAAGAAAGTATCGTCCAATATCTTTTGATGGTTTAATTGGTCAAGAGGCTGTTTCACAAACACTCTCATTGGCATTGGATAGTGATAGACTCTCTCATGCCTATCTTTTTTCAGGTTTACGAGGCTCTGGAAAAACCTCTACAGCACGTATTTTTGCAAAAGCTCTACTGTGTGAAAATGGAACAACTTCACACCCATGTGAAACTTGTTCTCACTGTATTATGGCAAATGAGTCACGTCATATGGATATTATAGAGATGGATGCAGCCTCTAATAGAAAAATAGATGATATTCGTGATTTAATAGAGCATACCAAATATAAGCCATCAACAGCTAGATATAAAATTTTTATTATTGATGAGGTTCATATGTTAACTAAAGAGGCTTTTAATGCCCTTCTTAAAACACTTGAAGAGCCTCCTGAATTTGTTAAGTTTATTTTGGCAACTACTGATCCACTTAAATTACCTGCTACAATTCTTAGTCGAACACAACACTTTAGATTTAAAAGAATTTCTCAAAAAGTGCTGGTTCAACACTTAGCACATATTTTAAATCTAGAGGGGGTTGGTTATGAATCAAATGCTCTTGAAGTTATTTCCCGTTCAGGGGCGGGAAGTGTTAGAGATTCGTTAACACTACTTGATCAAGCAATTGTATACTCTAAAAATTTTATAGATATGGCTACTGTTACCAGTATGTTAGGAATTATTGAACCTTCGATGTTAGAGGATCTATTAAATAGTATTTTTGAGAAAGATGAAGCAAAAATTTTAGAGTTTATTAAAGAGGCAAATGAGTTTGAATCTGAGATGGTTATTAATGAGTTAATGCTATATTTAAAAGAGATGCTTTTAAGTGGTTCTAATCAGATTACTCCAATGATAATTGAACGATTTTTTAGAGTGTTGGCAGAATCTAAAATTTTGTTAAATATGGGAAGTGATGGAGAATTTGTTTTATCTTTAACTCTTTTTAAAATGATGGAAGCTCTGAAGATAAAAGATATAGATAGTATGATTCACTCTTTGGAAAAAGAGTTGTCTGGTATAGAGATTAAAACTATTGAACCTCAAGAGAAGATAAAAAGGTTAAAGCCAAGTGGTTTAAACTCTTATAATAATATTGTGGAGTCGGAAGTTTTAGCTCTGAAAAAAAAGGAGTTACCTCCAAAAGTAGTTCCAAAGCCTATAGATACAGGAATAAAGCTTTTTGAAGAGTTAATAGTAAAAATATATGACCGAAATTATGAACTAGGAGAGTGTTTTAAAAATAGTATTTCTTATAGCTCTTTTAAAGATAAACTCTTAACATGGGAATCCTCTGCTTCTATGGAAGATAAGCGAATTCTTAGAAATAGTTGGGGTTTGATTCGTCTATTTGTTCAAGAGATTTTTGGGGTTGAGACTAAAATTAAAAATATTACCAAGGAGTTACCCCCCAAAGTAGAAGAGCCAACAAATTTTCCTATGGAGAACAGTGAATTTTTTGTTGAACCAATCTCAATGATAGAGGATGAGATTTTAAATCAACCCATTATTAATAATGAAATTGAGATTCCAATGAGTAGTTCATGTGTTACTCCTGATGATGGTGGAGTTGAGTCTGCTAAAGAGAGAGATGAACGAACTATTTTGGATGAACCTATGGTAGCAAAAGCGTTAGAGCTGTTTATGCCTAAGAAAGTTAGAGTCAAGAGAAAGGGATAAAATAGTGTTATTAGCAGATATAGGAAATACAAGAGTTCACATCTATAATGGAGATGAAGTTGTTCATCTAACTCATGATGAGGCAATAGAACAATATTCTGATCAAGAGTTGTTTTATATAACTGTGAAACATCAACTTAAATATAAATTAGAGTTTTTAGATAATTGGATTAATATATCTGACCAGATGGTTTTAGTTAATGAGTATTCTACTATGGGTATAGATAGAAAAGCATTATGCCTTTCACATCAAGATGGAATTTTTGTTAGTGCAGGTTCTGCAATTACTGTGGATATTATGGAAAAAGGAGTTTATAAGGGTGGGTTTTTACTTCTTGGGTTAAGAGCTTATATTGATGCTTATGCTTCTATCTCTCCTGCTTTAGTAACAGAGTTAAATCGTGATATTTCGCTAAAGCAGTTACCTCAAACAACAAAAGATAGTATAAGCTATGGTATAATCTCATCTATAAAAATGCTCATAGAAAAACATCAATCAGATAAAAAGCTTTATATATCAGGTGGAGATGGAGAGTTTCTCTCCTCTTTTTTTGATAATGCTGTTTTTGATGAAACATTAATATTTCGGGGCATGAAAAACGCATTACAAAAGGTATAAAATATGTTAACAGTAGCACTTCCAAAGGGAAGAATTGCAGAAGAGACTTTGGAGATTTTTTCTGAAATATTTGGTGGAGAGTTCAAGTTTGAGGGGCGAGAGCTTATTATGGAAGTGGGAAATTTTCGATTTTTAAATGTTAGAAATCAAGATGTACCAACATATGTAGAGTATGGATCTGCTGATATTGGTGTGGTTGGCTTAGATGTTATTATTGAAAAAGAGTTAGATATTATAAAACTGTTAGATATGCAGATGGGTAAATGTAAAGTATCTATTGGAATTAAAAATGAAGATGAGTTAGATTGGAGTAAACCAAATATTAAAATAGCAACTAAAATGGTAAATATTACAGAGCAATATTTTTCAAAAAAAGCTGTGGGTGTTGATATTATTAAACTTTATGGTTCTATTGAATTAGCTCCATTAGTTGGTTTGGCTGATGCTATTGTGGATATTGTTGAGACAGGAGCAACTATGAGAGAGAATGGTTTAAAGGTAGCAGAAGATATTATGGACTCTTCTGTTCATTTGATTGCTAATAAAAACTCATATTATGCTAAAAAAGATGAGGTGCTTTCTCTTTATGAAAAGATAAACAGTGTGGTACAGAGCCGTGTCTAGTGGGGGGCTTGATATTTATGCTTTAGCAGAGGATATACTGGATATTCATGAAGTAACTCCTATTTTAAATGAGTACTACTTTGAGACACTTGAGAAGTTAAAGTTTAAAACGCTGTTAGATGTAGGATGTGGTTCAGGGGGGTTTTTAGCTGATTTATCGTTTAAACATCCAACTGTCGAGACTATGGGTATTGATCTTAGCCCTGTAATGGTTAAAAATAGTCAAGCTAAAGGTTTAAATGTTCACTGTATTGATTTATGTAAAGTAGATAAAAAGTTTGATGTTGTTACAGCTATTTTTGATATGGTCAACTATCTTGATGAGAAACAGTTAAAACGTTTTTTATCATGTGTCGAAGAGCGTCTAGATGATGGAGGGTATTTTATCTGTGATATAAATACTCTTTATGCCTTTAAAGTGGTAGCTTCTGGTTCATTTATAAAAGATGCGGGGGATCGTTTTTTGACTATAGATAGTGATTATGTTGAAGAGGATGGAACCTATTATATGGATTTTACACTTTTTTCAAAAGGGGCTGAAGCTGAAGGTTTTAGTAAATTACAAGATAGTATTACTCAATATTATCATAAAGTGGATAGATTAAAAAAGTTAACAAAGATGAAACTTATCTCAAAAACACCTATAGCTATCTATGGGAATACTACGGAGAAGTTTTATTTGGTATTTAAGAAGTAGTAAGTAGTTTTTTTAGTTCTCATGCTTAGCATGAGAACTAGATAAATTTATTTTTTCTCTTTAATGATAACTTTTGCATACATACCAGGAAAAATATTTTTATCTCCTTTATCAAAAGAGATACGCATCTGAATTTTATGTGTCATTGGATTTGCATCTGGAACAATTGCTTTTATTGTTCCAATGGTCTTATATTTAATTGATGGAATCTTAACAATAAGTTTTTGCCCAACATTAACCATAGCAATAATACTTTCTGATACAGAGACATGAACCTCTAATGATTCAGTATCTGTTATCATAATGGTTAACATTCCAGGCATAACCATATCTCCAGGTTTAATATTTCGTCTAACTACAACTCCATCAGATGGAGCTTTCATTTTTAAATAGTTAAAGATAGATGCCATCTGTTTTGCTTTTATTGATGCTTGATTAACCATCACTTGTGCAGAGTCTAGCATTGCAGATACATTCTCTGCTTGTGCTTCTAAATCATCAATATCTGCCATTGGTATATTTTTACGATCTTTGAATCTATCTTTACGTTTATTAATATTTTTTAGGCGTTTTCTCCAAAATTCAACTACAATTTTTGACTGCTCTAACATTAAGTCTGCTTGAGATTTCATAATATCAAACTCTGCAGATTCCATCTCATAGAGATCATCTTCACGTTTAACTTTATCTCCTACCTTTACATATACCTTTTTTATATAACCCATATATCTACTACCAATCATCTTTTGTCCATCAGAGACAACTGTACCTGTAATGGTAATGTCTTCTGCTTGTAGATTCATTATGAGTAAAAAAGTTACAATTAATATTTTTTTCATCTGCTTCCTTTTCTCTTTTTTGATAAAGTTACCATTTACGTAGATTTACATGGCATTTCAGACACTGTTGAGTAATTTTGCTGTATGCCTGAAGAGCTTGTTTGGGATCACCTGATTCAAATCTACTCTCAATATCTTCAGCTTTTTGTACAATTTTCTTTTTTATCTTATTTGTCATCTTAAGAGAGTTGTTTAACCACTTTTCATAAATGTCTGTATTTTCAACTTCAGATTTAATTGGACGTACCTTTTTTATGGTATCTTTAAGGGTTTTTGTACCATCTTTAATAATGTCAATATTGTTATAGAAAAAGCCCATTTGAATATCTTGCATTGCTTGTGCCATTTTTTGCATATCTAAGATTCTGTCGGCTTGTGTGTAAGTTGTTGCTGAAGAAAAAGTTGTTACTATTGCAGGTATGATTAGTAATTTTTTCATATCTTTTTGTCCTTTTTTGTAAGTTCTTGCTCTTATTGTAACAGATTATCTTTAGATATTATCCTTAAATTATCAATTAAAAAATTATTCATTGCTTTGATAAACATTATATATTTTAATTATTTTTTTTTATATCGTTTAAGTATAGTTTCAAATAATACTTGATAGAATCCACTCATAAACAAACTTAAAAGGACTTCCCCTATGAAAAAAATCGTAATTATAAGTGCAATCACAGCCGCAATGTTAACAACAGCATCAGCAGACTTCTCTTTTGGAGATATGTTTAAAGATATGAAAGATGCTGCTACATCTATGAGTAAAGATGCTAAAGATTCTGTTGCTTCAATGAAAGATGGTGCGGTTGAAACTTCCAAGTCAGCAGAGAGAACAGTAACAAACGTAAGTTCTGATATGAAAGACTCTTCTGTTAAAGTATCTGATGATCTTAAAACAGCTGAGCTTGCGACCTCTAAGGATACAAGAGATTCTGTAGTTGAACTTGCAGAGGATACAAAAGATTCTATCTCTAACACAACAAAAGATTTAAAAGACTCTTCAACTATCGCTTCTAAAGATATGAAAGATTCTGCAATTGCTGTTTCTAAAGATGTTAATGATGCTACTAAAACTATTTCTAACGATACAACTAAAAATGTAACAACTGTTTCAAATGACTCTAGAGACTCTGTTAAGACAGTATCTAACGATACAAATGATGCTACTAAAACAGTTTCAAACGATACAAAAGATTCTGTAAAAACAGTTTCTAATGATTCTGCTGATACAGCTAAAACAGCTTCAAACGATACAAGAGATTCTGTAAAAACAGTTTCAAATGACTCTGCTGATACAGCTAAAACAGCTTCAAATGATACAAGAGATTCTGTAAAAACAGTTTCAAATGACTCTGCTGATACTGCAAAATCAGTTTCAGATGATGCAAATGAAGCTTCTAATACAGCAACAACAAATGCAAGCACAACAACAAAAACAGCAACAACAAATGCAAAAGATGCTGTTGAAGATAATAAATAATTTTACTTTTTATCTATTTTAGAGCTGTCTTTTGGCAGTTCTACTACTATGAATATTCTATATCTTTTAACTCCCTTATCTTACCTCCTCTACCTATTTGCATTATTTTACTTTTTTAATTAAAACAGTATTATAGTTCTTGCATTAAATTTAATTTTTATTAAATATTATAATTACTTATGATATTTAATAAATTATTATTGTTTGATTGAATAGCAAAAAATTATTTATTTTTATTTATTAAAACTTTAAAAGTGTATTATTAAAATTTATTATTTAAGTATTTGTTTAAATAGTTAATGCTAGAATTCAAAAAAAAAAGATTAAAGGATTGTGATGAAAAAAATTATACTAATTTCTGTTATTACAGCAACGATATTAACAACTGCTTCTGCAGATTTCTCTTTTGGAGATATGTTTAAAGATATGAAAGACGCATCTACATCTATGAGTAAAGATGCTAAAGATTCAGTAGCCTCAATGAAAGATGGTGCGGTTGAGACTTCTAAATCAGCAGAGAGAACTGTAACCAATGTAAGCTCAGATGTAAAAGATACTTCTGTTAAAGTATCTGATGATTTAAAGACAGCAGAGGTCAATACTACAAAGCATGTCTCTAATACCGTAACAGAACTTTCAACAGATACTAAAGATTCAATTAAAAGCACAACAACAGATCTTAAAGATTCAGCAACAATTGCTTCTAAAGATATTAGAGATTCAACTGTAACTCTTGCTAATGATGCTAAAGATTCAGTAAAAACTGTTTCTAATGATAGTACTAAGAGTGTAAAAACAGTATCTAATGATGCATCTGATTCACTTAAAGCTGTTTCAAATGATTTAAATAGTTCTGTTGCTACAGTATCTAATGACACTAAAGATTCACTAAAAACTGTTTCAAATGATACTAAAGAGTCAGCAAAAACTATCTCTAATGATTTAAATAGTTCTGTGAAAACTCTATCTAACGATGCATCTGATAGTTCAAAAACAGTATCTCATGATACAACTGATTCTATAAAAACAATTTCTAATGATGTTAAAGATTCTGTAAAAGAGGTTTCTGATAATGCAAATGATAGTGTAAATAATTCAACAACTAATGCAACTACAACAACTAATAGTATCTCTAATAATATTAAAGATGCATCTGATTCTGTTGATAAAAAGTAGATAGAATTTTGTCATAATAACTTTGGAACTACTATTTTTTATAGTGGTTCTATTTTTGCTATTTAATGTAAGCAGTAACCTTTTGTAGCTTTATCCTTTTCTCTCTAAAAATAATTAATCTATATCTATCCTGCTTCTCAAAAAATGTTATTATTATAATACTACTATAAAGGGATAATAATGAATTTTAAATATAAAATTAGCTTAAAAAGTTCTGTCATGTTTTTAGGTATGATACTTTTTTTCTTACCTTCACTACTTCTATCAGATACAATAAAAAATATGGATGTAGAAGGATTAGAGAAAAAAGTAGTTCATATTAAACTACCAGAAGTACCAAAAGTTCCTACTTTGGTAGTTGAGACTAATGGAGAAACCTCTTCAAATCATTTAGACCGCTCTATTAAATTTTCAAAACGTATTCCACCAAATTACTTAACTAGTAAAGAACGTTATGGCAAAGATGGAAAGGGTGGGATAGGTATAAAAAACTCTATAGTAAAAGTTGGAGAGGTTGAGAAAGGAAGACTCTCTGCTTATTTAAGAGGCGACCTTATGAAGAAAAAAACAGCTATTAAAAGATTAAAGGGTGCAGGTTTTGAAATTTTAGATGTACGTGTATTGACTAAAAATAGAAAACTTCTATCTATAGTTTTTACAAATGAAAAGCTAAAAAAGATGGCATCTAAAAAGAATCGTGGATTTTTAGCTACATTAAGATTTTTGGTTGATGTAAAGCATAAACAGATTAGTATTACGAACCCTCTCTATTTGGCTAAGGCGATGTTACAAAATGATTTTGATGAGAAGGGTGCAAAAGAGATTCTAGCCTCTTTGGTTAAAGCATTTCCAAATGTTAAAAATTCTATGGATAAATTAAAATATCAACTGTTACCAAAGTATCAATTTATGAATGGTATGCCATATTACGAGGATATGGCAGTTTTAGCAAGAGGTAATGATTTATTAGCAAAGGTTGAAAAGAATAAAAAGCGTGTATCTTTTGTTTTAAAGTTAAATAATGGTTCAACATTAGTTGGTGTAAAGTTATCTAAAAGAACAAAGAAATTTCCTAGAAAAATTGGTACTAAAAATGCAGGAATGTTACCATATCCACTTCTTATCGAGGATGGAGAGGCAAAAATTCTTGATCCTAAGTACTACTTGGCTTTAATGTATCCACAGTTAACAATGGAAGAGTTTATGACAATTGCTACTGTTCCTGAAGCAATTACAAAAGATTGTTCTAAAGTTTTTCGTTAGAATTAATAGCAGATATTTATCTGCTATCTTTCTATTTTTTAGAATGTTTCTCTTTTAGTAGAGCCAGTTTCATATCGTTTAAAAGTGCCTCTTTTTGATAAAGTTTTACCTTCTCTTCTGAAATCTCTTTTGCTAAAGTAGCAAGATTAATCTCCATCTCTTCAATAGTAATCTTCTTTTCTGATGCAATTAGTGATGGAGTTGTTAATAAAAATATTCCAACTGTTACTAGCTTTATTGTTCTACTCATCTATTCTTTTCCTTAATATTTTCTTTATTTGACTTAAAGTGATGCTTTGGCTTTCTGTAAAGCCTCTATCACTTGGTCAATATTTGATTTTGGAATGTGTACTTTCCAGTCAGGCTCATTTGCATCTGCTTTAAGGCTAATTCCTATACTTGCAACACTTTCACTTTTTGGTCCATAGGGTTGAGCTATAGTACTAATGCTAATCTTACCTTTACTGCCTGCTAGATCCATCTCATCAATTGGGGTTACTGTTCCACTCATGATATTCCTTTTTTGTTAGATTAAACATAAGAGTATATCATGATTTAACATAATAAAAAAGTAATTTCTATTTTACTTTTATCATATAAAAGTCTTTAGGTCTTTTGTAACTATCACTCTCGCCTACAATAACTACGGCACCATCAGAGGTACGAGTAATACCATGAGCAATATCTTTATTTCTTTCTCCATAGACTTTAGACCATATTAATTTGCCTTTAGGATCAAGAGCCAATAAATAGTTATCAAAGTCTCCTTTTCCCATTGAGTTTGTCTTTCCTGCCACAAGATAGTTTCCATCTTTGGTCATGGTTACAGCATTTCCCTCATCATAATATTTGAATCCATAAATTTTAAACCAAATAAGTTTACCACCCTTATTAAAGTACATTACAGCCAAATCCGTCTGTTGTGAGTAGTATGAACGTGTAGATCCTGTAGCAACAATACCTCCATCTGGAGTAGGGGTGACAGCATTAAGAACATCATGCTCATTCTGTCCTAATGTCTTTGCCCATATCTTTTTACCCTGTTGGTCAAGTTTCATTAAAAAGAAGTCTGAATCTCCTGAGCGGTTAACCTCTCTAGCTCCTACCATCATAAAGTTTCCATCGGCAGTTCGAGTTAAAGATTTTGCTTCATCATTTAGTTTTCCTCCAATGGTTCTTTTTGAAATTTCGTTACCATTTTTATCTAAAAGGATAATATATATATCTTTATACCCCTTTTTAGAGAAGGATTCTGTATCTCCAACAACCATTACACCACCGTTATTCATGCCTGCAATTCCACCTGCATACTCATCTCGGTCTCCACCAAAAGATTTCTCCCAAATAATCTCTCCATTAAGTGAAAGCTTGGCTACATATAAATCTTTATCTGCATTATCATTAAAAGATTTTCCTGAACCTAAAATAAGAAGGTTTCCATCTTTTGCACGAGTAATAGCTACCCCTTGGTCTTGCTTTTTACCACCTAAAAGTTTACGCCATCGTGTTGAACCATCTGCTGTAATACGTGTTACACAGATGTCTGAACGTTGAGCATTAAATGATTTACATGTTCCAATAATGGCGTTATCTCCATTCTCTAACATCACAACACCATTGGCAATATCATCATCCTCACCACCATATATCTTTTGCCAAACAGTCTCAAATGCAGGTTTTGGACTCTCTTTTTTTATTTTATTTGTATCTGCAAATAGATATGGATTTAAGAGTAGCGATGTTAAAACTATTTTACTATAGCTATTTATCATGGTTTTTCCTTAATTGATTAATAGCTCTATTATACTCTATGTTATATGATTAGTTGTTTTTTATATAAATATTAGTTATAGTTTATCTATTGTGTAACTTAAGAAACTATATAATATTAAAGTAGTTTTAATATGGATATTGTTTTAATTTTTGAATAATTTTTTCAACTTTTTTTATATTTACATCTTTATTATAAACAATGTAGAATTTATGGTGCATATCATGATTTTTTATTCTAGATATAAAGAGTCTTTTCGAGGCTACTTCATCTTCTATTGCTCTTGATGATACTATAGTAATAGTTGGATGTTCTCTATTTGGTCTTGACCATCTTACACCTTGAATTGTAGCCGTTGTATTCCCAACTTTAGATATAGAGTAAAAATCTTCATGTATAATATTGAACTCTTTAAAAAAAGTGTGAATAAGTTTACTTATAGGTGAGGTATCTTTTTGACAGATAAGCTTATAGTTAATAATATCTTTTTTATCTATAAATGGAGGAAGTTCTATATTTGAACAGATAACCATCTCATCTTCTATCCACTCTTCTGCAACAACATCTTCATTAAATGTTGGTGTCTCTATCATTCCTAAATCAAGTTCTCCTTTTTTTAGCTTGTTTACAACTTCAATACAGTTACTAATATGCAGATTTATTTGACCATTATTTGCTATATTAAGATCTTCATTAAGTTCTCCAGGCAAGATATATGAGCCAATGATGTAGGTAGTTCCAAGTTGAAAAGGGTCTGTTTTAAGAGTAGTTTTCATTATTATTTTAACCTATAATATATATTAATCTATATTATACTTTTTATTTAATTAGAGTGAGATAATCTGAAAAAAATGATGTTTTTAAAGAGAGATATGTGTAGTTTTCTACACATATTTTAAGAATTTATATTATAAAAGAGGATTAAATATCCTCTTTTTTCTTGTTCATTGCTCTTGCATTATCCATTAATACAGGAACAAAAAGAAGAGATACTATTACTGCTGCTACAGTACCAGAGATTAATGCAACACCCAGACCACCAAAAATTGGATCTCCAGCAAGTAGGGCAGAACCTAAAATAATTGCTACCGCTGTTAATAAAATAGGGGTTGCTCTAGTTGCTGATGCTAGTGCAATAGCTCGTTTTTTCTCTATTCCTTCATCATTGATTAGACCCATGGCAAAATCTATAAGTAGTAGAGAGTTTCTTGATGAGATTCCCATTAGTGCAATAAATCCAATTAAGGATGTTGCTGTTAAGAAGAATGTCTGTTCTGTAACCAAATCTGCTACCCAGTGACCAAGGATAACACCAATAAGAGATAGGAATGAACCAATTAGAATAATTCCACTTAGTGCAAAACTTTTGTAGTATATAACCAATAAGAAGAAAATTAGTACCAATGCAGAGATAAAGGCAGCACCTAAGTCTCTAAATGTATCAAGGGTAACTTTCATCTCTCCATCCCAACGTAATAAGAACTCTTCGCCTGTTTTTTTATCTTTTAGCTCAAGGTCAAACATATAGGTAGAGAATGGAGCATTTTTTACCTCATACTCTTTTTCAAAATACTCTACCATTTTTGCTCGTGCATCTAAAAGAGGATAAACTTGTGAAACCATGTCTGTTTCAGCAATAACATTAATCATTCGTCTTAAATCTTTATGCATAATAGTTGGTGTTGATTTAACTGGAACAATAGTTACAATTTCAGTTAATGGAACCATCATACCCATTTTATTCATAAGATTTAGTGATGCTAATTTGGATTGAATTGCATCTCCACTATGGTTGCTTAACTCTTTACTATTTTTACTTAAGACCAAAAATATAGGTATTTGAACTGAACGATTTGCTGAATTTTTTGTTGCAATTGCCATTCCTTCAAATGCTAGATATAAGATATTGTTAACTTGTTCAATTCCAAGTCCTGAACGAGCAATTTTTTCTATATCAGGAACAAGTTTAAATTTATCATAAATGTCGTCTGCCATAATATCAATATCAACTAAATCCTTAGTATTAGTTAAAATATTTGCAACTTCTACAGATAATTTTCTTGTTTTTTCAATATCTTGACCATGAACCTCTACTACAATTTGTGCTAAAGTAGGGGGTCCTGATGGTTGTTCAACCAGTTTTATAACAGTACCTGCAACAATAGGTTCACAGTTGTTTTTTAAGATAGGTCTTAATCTTCCTGTCATTAAAAATGATGGTTCATCTCTATCATGAGCTGGTGTTAGGTTAATAGATATTTCAGCAACATTTTCTGTACGCTTCATCATAGAGCCTTTTACCAATCCAGCATAATCCAAAGGAATACCTTGTCCATAAAATATAGACATATTAAGTATCTCTTTCTCTTTTCTTAATACATCTGTAATACAGCTTGTAACTTCTCTAGTCTGTTCAATTGAGCTTCCTGTTGGGGTATCCACATAAATTGAGTAGGTTGCCGCACTTTTACCAGGTAACATTCTTGCCAATACACCACCTGATGGAAACATAAGTAGTGATGCAAAGAATGCAACAGCCGTTAGAACAATAACCAATGTTTTTCGTATTTTACTGGTTAAAATCCAATAGATAAAACTTTCAAGTTTTTTCATCTATTTCTCTCCTTTTGTTGTTTCATTTTTCTCACTCTTTTTATTATGATCTTTATGCTCTGGTTTTTTCAAGAGTTTAAGACTTAAGTATGGAGTAAAGATGTATGCCACAACCAATGAGGCAAAGAGTGCAACAGGAACATTATATGGAATAGGTTTCATAAATGAACCCATCATTCCTCCAACAAATGCCATTGGAACCATAGTCATAATAATTGCTAAAGTTGCAATATTGGTAGGTCCTCCAACTTCATCTGTTGCTTCAACCAATAGTTCTCCCATCTCTCTATCTTCAACCCCTGGACTGTGTAGATGTCGGTGAATATTTTCAATAACAATAATGGCGGCATCGACCAGAAGACCCAATGATAGCAGGAATGCAAAGAGGGTAATTCTGTTCATTGTTTGACCACTCATCCATGCAATAAATAGGGTAATTGCTAAAATTGCAGGAACAGAGAAGGTTACAATAATAGACTCTCTCCACCCTAAAGCAAAGACTAACATTACAGCAATAATAATAATGGTAATAACCAAGTGATGCATCAATTCATCAACCGCATGGTTAGCACGCTCTCCGTAGTTACGTGTAATTAGATAGTCTATCCCTAACTTTTCAAACTCTGGTTCTTCTGTTTTAATAAGTTTTATAACATCTTGTGCTACAAATACAGCATTTGTTCCTGCTAGTTTTGATATGGTTAGTGTTACTTGTGATATATTTTTAGAAAATGGACTAGATTTATTTTCATCAGCTCTAAAGATAAGCTCTACATCTTGAAAATTCTGTTTATCAAGTCCTTGTTCTACTTTTGCTACATCACGAAGGTAAATAGGTGAACCTCTATAGTTTGCAACCATAACATTTTTGACATCATTAATACTGGAAATTGCATTAGAGATACCAAATATAACCAGTTTGTTATCAGCTGAACGCCCTTTAACATCAGGAACATTAACGGCTAATTGTTTAACTGCCATCATTATCTGTCCCATAGAGAGATGATATGCTGAAAGTTTACCCATATCAACTTCTACATTAAACTGCTCTTTATGTGACCCTTGGAGTGTTGTTTTGGCAACATTATCAATTCCATTGATTTTATGTCGTAATGTTCTGATTCTTTCATTAAACTCAACTTTAGAGAGTTTTGAGTTCTCTTTTTGAAAGAGTGCTACGGTAACAATTGGTACATCAATATCAATATCAAAAGGTTTAATAAGTGGTTGCATTACACCTTTTGGCATCTGATCCATGTTTTGCATCACTTTATCATAAAGTTTAAGGTTAGAGTCTTCTCTATCTTCTCCAATAAAGTACATAACATTAACAATACCAACATTATCCATTGACATACTATATACATGCTCTATTCCTTGAACCTCTCGAAGCTTTTTCTCAAGTGGTTTAGAGATAATATTTTCAATCTCAAGAGGTGTTGCACCTGGCATGGCAACAATAACTCCACCACCAGAAATAGCAATCTGTGGGTCTTCTTCTCTAGGCATGGTATTAAGTGCAATCCATCCAAGTGTAAGAATGACAATTCCTAAAACAGCCGTCAGTGGATTTCGTAAGAAACCTTGACCCAGTTTTCCTGCAATATCTTTTATAACATAAGGCTCTTTTCTATTTCCCATTTTTAACCTTTAATGTATACTTTAGCATACATACCAGGATAGATAGATTTTTTTCCTGTATTAAATTTAATTTTCATCTTAAATTTATGTGTCATTGGATTAGAGTTTGGAATAATAGATTTGATTGTTCCTATAGTTTTGAAACCCATAGATGGAACTTCTAGATTTACTTTTTTTCCAATATTCATAAATCTTATATTTTTCTCTGCAATCTCTACAACAATACTAAGTTTAGATAAATCTGTTAGAATAATACCAGGCATACCTGGCATTGCCATCTCTCCAACCCGTAAACTTTTCATAATGATAACCCCTTTATTGGGAGCTCTAAGTTTAAGGTAGTTATATTGGTTCATAACCTCTTTTTTCATCGCTTTTGCTTGCTTGACTTGCTTAGAAGCAATAGAGACCATATCTTTCATGTTTTTAGCACCAAGTTGAAGGTTCTCTAACTCATACTTTGATACCATCCCTTTTTTGTAGAGTCTCTTATATCTCCCAAGGTTAAGAAGCACATTGTTATATTGATTCTTATTCATCTGTAGTGCTAGTTGTGCCTGAGATATTCCCAATTCAACTTGTTCTCTTTTTGAATCAATCTCTTTAGAGTCAATTTGATAGAGTAGTTGCCCTTTTTTAACTATATCTCCTTCACTAACCAACATCTTTTTTACAATCCCCATATATCTACTGGTGATTTTTTTGTCGTTGTCCGATACTACTGTCCCTGCTAAGTCAAGTTCAATAGCATAGGTAGAACTTACTGCCACAATAAGTGCAAACAGAACCTTTGTTGTCAATTTTTTCATTACATATCTCCTTTGTTAATAATACTTGTTAACTCAAAAACTTTAGCATTTCTATCATTTTTAACGGTTAAAAGTTTTAAGAGCACCTCTAACTCCTTTGATTGTTTAATAATTACGTCTGAAATAGAGGTAATACCCTCTTTGTATCTCTCTTGATAGTTCTCATAAACTTTAGATGCAAAATTAAACTGTGTTTCCAAGTTTGTTATCTCTGCATCTTTACTTTTTACCTCTGTTTCAAGTTTCTTTACTTGTAGAGCAATCCCTTTTTTTGCAAGTTCAACCTGTTCTTGAACTTTCATATTTTCAACTTTTGATTTCTCTAAATTATGTTTATCAATATTTCCATTAAATAAATTCCAATCTAATTGAAGTCCCACAGTATAGAAATCTTTATGTGTAAACTCGTTAAATGGATTGTTATCTGATGAACCATACTCTCCAAATGCTCCAAGTGTTGGTAACATATTTGACTCTTCTACTTTTATTGCCATATCTGTAATCTTTAAGCCTAGTCTTGCTTTTTGAATATCAATGTTGTCTTCTTGAATCTCTTCTTTTACAATATTAGGCATAACAGCTAACATATTTGTTGTCTGAATTGAGTCAACTTTTTGATTTAGTAGAAAAGAGAGATATTGATAAGCTAACTCTTTATTGTAGGTTGCTTGGCTTAACATACTTTCAACTTCTGCTTTTTTCGCTTGTACTTCTAGTTGGTCAATCTCTTTTGCAAATCCTTCCTCTTTCATACTTGAAACAATATTCTCAAGTTTATCAATATTTGAGACAATATTTCCTAAATTATCAATATATTGATTAACTAATGAAATATCATAGAAAGTTTTTGTGGTTTGAAAAACTTTTTCATTAAGTAGCTTAGAGCTGTCTAGTTTACTCATTTTCTCTAAGGCTTTTGTTATTTTGCCATATTGGTCAAGTTTTCCACCTGTATAGAGAGGAACTTGATAAGTTAGAGTTGTCTGAAAATGGTTTCTTGCATCAGGATAGTTTAAATCGTTAGGTTCTATAGCAAGAATATCATCACCTTGTGTGGCTAATCCTTGAGAAAATGCTCCAAAATCTCCATTTGCTTGTTGTGCTCCTTGACCAATTGCACCCATAAAATCAGAAAATCCAAAGTCACCAAAGGTAGCTTCTCTACTTTTTAATTTAAATCCAAAAATATTACCTGGATCGTTGGAACGCATTGCTTGTACTTTTAGGTCAAGTTTACCATAGTTGTGTCCTTTTGCAACTTTTGCCTCATAGGCTTTTATCTCTTCATTAAATTTTGATATCTTTAATTCGAGGTTATTTTGTTTCATTAACTGTAATGCTTCATCCAATGAGAGATTACTTAAATGATTTACATCAGTCGCATGAACATAAACACTTGTACCAGAGAGGGAGAGCATAAGAAGAATAAGAGACTTTTTAAAAACCATTAATAGAGCCTTAGTATAAGAAATTTTTAAATAAACTATAAGTTTGATTTATTTAAATGCATTGTATCAATAATTATTAATGAAGAAACTAAATTATGTTGATAATAGCTGGTTTTATTTAAAGAGTTGTGGAGAAAAGGAATAAAAAAGTTCTAAAAGCTACCTTATGTAGCTTCTAGAAGAGATTAGATTGTAACATAAGTAACATTTAAACAGGTCTCTAAATCAGAGAGTTCATTTAATAGCTCTTTTGTTACTTTTCCGTCAACTTTAACAACAGCTAAAGCTTGTGAACTTTTATCTCTACCCAATCTAAAGTCTGAGATATTAATATTATGAGATGCAATAATTCTACCAACATCAGCAATAACACCTGGAACATCTGTATTTCTAAATAGAATCATAGTTCCTTTTGGTTCTAAATCAAGTTTATAATCATCAATATCAATAATACGTTGAGACTCTTCACCAAATACTGTACCTGAAATAGATAAAATGGTATCTTTTGTAACCAATTTAATAGAGACTTTATTAATCAATCCACTATGATTAACCATAGTCTCTTTAGAAATCTCTATATTTCTATCATCTGCTACAAATTCAGCATTTACATAGTTAACACTATCTTCTAATGATTCTGATAAAATACCTACTGTCGCAAAAGTAGTTAAAGAGTCAATATAGTCAGATACTTTACCTTGTGTAGATATTTTTATACTTTTAATCTTAGAACGTGTTGCTTGTGCAGATAGGCTTCCCATTCTTTGAGCAAGCTCTAGATATGGTCTTAAGAAATCTGGTAATTCATTCTCTTTAATTGGTAGGTTTAAAGCATTTGGATAAGCAATGTTTTTTGCAGCACTAATCGCATTTTCGGCAGCTTGAATAGCAATGTTTTGTTGAGACTCTTTGGTATTTGCACCCAAATGAGGAGTTAATGTAACATTATTTAGGTCAAGTAGAGGATGATCTGTTGCAGGCTCTTTATTAAAAACATCAATTCCTGCCATATGTATCTTACCATTAGTTAACCCTTCAAGTAGTGCATCTTCATCATAAAGACCACCTCTTGCACAGTTAATTAGTACCACACCATCTCTCATTTGAGAAATCTCTTCTGAACCTATCATTCCGATAGTCTCTTTGTTTTTTGGAGTATGGATAGTAATGATATCACATGCTAAAATATCATCAAAGTTGGTGGTATAGTTAATATCAAAATCAGTTACTTTTCTTGGATCAATATATGGGTCATAAGCAATAACATCCATTTCAAATGCTTTTGCTCTTTTTCCTACACGAGAACCGATATTACCAAAACCAATAATACCTAACTTTTTATCTTTAAGTTCAGTACCATACCAATCTTGTCGTCTCCATACTCTATCAACTTTAAGATTGTTGTGAGCATATGGAAATTGACGTACACACGAAAGCATATGTGTTAGAGTTAATTCAACAGCAGCGATGGTATTTGCAGTAGGTACATTCATAACAACTATACCTTTTTTACTACAACCATCAATATCTACATTATCTACACCAACACCAGCACGGATAATAGATTTTATATTATGGGCATTATCAAGAAACGCTTGGTCTACATCAGTAGACGAGCGAGTAATAGCAACAGAGGCAAGGGGAATAATTTCAGAGATGAGCCTATCTTTAGGCTCATCTGCTGCATTAATAAGATTTATGTCAGCATTGTTTGCAAGAATATCTAACCCTTTTTGGTGGATATGGTCACAAACTACGACAGTTATTTTAGACATCTATATAGACCTTAATTATCTTTTTTTGTTAAAACCGTTAAATACGTCACCAAGAGTCATACTATCATCTTGTTCAGCATTGATTTTTTCAAGTGCTTCTCTCTCTTCTTGACGCTCTAATCTTCTTACAGAGACTCTGATTCTATCATTTTTAGCATCAATAAATGAGATAACAGCTCTAATAGTTTGACCTTTTTCTATCTCTTCTTCTTTAATTGGAGCTAAATCGTCAAGTCTAATAAGTGCATCAACACCTGGCTCTAAAGAGATAAATACACCAAACTCTTTTTTGTCTTTAACTGTACCTTCTACAATATCTCCATTTCTATGAGTTTTTGCAAATGCAGCTACAGGAGACTCTTCAAGAGCTTTTTTACTTAGTGAAACTTTACCATTCTCTCTGTCAATTTTAATAATCTTAACTTCAATCTCATCTCCAGATTTATAAAGACCCTTAGCAGATTCTGCTTTGTCCCATGAAATCTCTTGATTATGAAGAAGACCTTCAACAGCTCCAATTTTAAGGAAAGCACCAAAGTCAGTTACTGATGAAACTGTACCTGTGATAATATCTCCTACTCTATTTGCAGATGAGAATTGATCAATTGGTTTTGGAAGTAGAGTTTTTCTTGATACTCTAAGTCTTCTCTGTTGTTTATCAATTTCAATAATCTGAACATCAATAACTTGTCCAATCTCAATGTAATCTTTAGGGTGTTTTACATTTTTGTCCCAAGAGATTTCAGATACGTGAAGGAATGCTTCTAAATCTTCACCTAAATCAACAAATGCTCCGTATGGTTCAATATTAGAGATAGTTACAGATACTGTATCTCCTGCTCTTAGTGTGTTATCA
>Ga0256827_10000538_pt1 | contig 23503 bp, 24 predicted proteins | sample CV84metaG_FD_185977 | JGI IMG/M metagenome (GOLD analysis project Ga0256827, IMG submission 185977) | Hydrothermal vent microbial communities from East Pacific Rise, Pacific Ocean - CV84 | ecosystem: Environmental > Aquatic > Marine > Hydrothermal vents | place: Pacific Ocean: East Pacific Rise...
AAAACTGTTTTTTTAGATAATCACTATCCCCAACACAAGATACTGTATATACAGTATCTGTAATATGTTTTTGTAAATATAGTGCTGTTGTTCCTGTTCCTGATGGCAAAAAGATATCTATCTCTTTAATACTATTCTCTTTCTTCCATTCTAATATCTCATCTGCTAAAACTTTTATACCATATTCTGAAAAAGAGTCTCGTCCTCCCTCTTCAACAAATAGGGTCTCTTTAGTCTCTATCTCATTTTTTTTTGGTATCTTCTCATCCACTATTAATTTCATGCCATTGGCTAGGGCATATTTTAAGTTTCCATTTGGATTCTCTTTTAAATAGTTTGAAAGATGTTGAATATGATACTCAAAACTCCAACCTCTCATTTTGGTAAGGACGGAAAGAGAGTACATTGCATTTGATTGGCTAGAGCCATAAGAGACTATTTTTTTGATATCTGGAAACTCATTTTCTAAAAAATAATAGAATTTTCTTGCTTTGTTTCCTGAGAAGTTTGAGTGAAGTAGGTCATCTCTTTTAATATAAAATTGATACCCCTCAAATACTCTTTTTTGGGTAGGTGAATTGATGATATTATGATACATATGAGATTATACTAATATTAATTAAATATTGAGTTATATCAATGGTTATTTAATGTTAATATCCTATACTTCTATTATAAATAACTAAGGATAAATGGCTATGATAATTACAAACTATATGAGAGATGAACACAGAGAGTGTGATGAGGTTTTTGTATCAGCTGAAAAAGCAGTAATTGATGGAGATTTTGAAGAGGCAGAGAAACTTTTTTTGGAGTTTGCTGATAATGTATTGAGACACTTTAAAAAAGAGGAGGAGTCTCTGTTTCCTACATTTGAGGAGATTTCAGGCAGTAGCGAAGGTCCTACACGAATCATGAAGTTTGAGCATGAACAGGTTAAAGGACTTATTGGTAAAATGGCAGAGGCTGTAGAGAGTAAAGATAAAGATGCTTATCTCTCACTTGCTGAGTCTATGATGATTTTACTTCAGCAACATAATATGAAAGAGGAGCAGATGTTATACGCTATGTGTGATAGAGTTATTCCTCAAGATGTAAAAGAGAGTACTTTAGCTACCATGAAAGAGATTCAACTTTGATAAAGATTCCTCTTGATGCAAGGGATATGGAACATCCAATTCCTCTGCAACTTGCACTAAAACACCTACAGAGTATGACTCAAGAGGAGTATCTATATATGATACATAGAAAAAATCCTATTCCTTTGATTGAACTTGCAAAAGAGAAAGAGTTTGTTTATCTAGTCGAGCAGGATAAATACGAAATATGGCATATTCTTATCTCAAAAAATCAAAATATTAAATTAGAGGAGTTAATTGATGTTTAACCAAGGTGGTCTCTCAATGGAACAAGCTCCTCCTGTTATGGTCGTACTTCGATTTTTTGTGACAGCTTCTATTTTTGGAGTTCTGCTTGGAGTCTATATTATGGGTGATATAATGGGAGTAGTTCCCACTAATGAATACTCACTTTCTGTAATAATTGTTCATCTTTTGGCACTTGGCGTAATGGCTTCCTTTATGTTTGGTGCATTATTTCAGATGCTTCCTGTAATAGCAGGTGTGGTTATTAAGATGCCTACCAAGAAATCAATGGTAACTAATATTTTGCTTGTTGTGGGATTAATGGCTCAACTCTTTGCATTTCAAACCTCTTCCTCTATACTATATCTTACAGCCTCTATACTATTAGGAGCAGGACTACTTCATGCCTCTACACTTATGTTAAAAGAGCTTATAGATGTCAAAGACCACTCTAGCTCATCAAGAGGTATGCTTTTTGCATTAGGCTCTTTTGTTATAGCTATTATTCTAGGAGTATATATGCTTCTAACTCTTGGTGGCTATATAGATGGAAATCTATTTTCAGATATAAAAATAGCTCACTACTCTTTTGCTCTTTTTGGTTGGATTACCTTGCTTATTATCTCTGTATCTTTTCAAGTAGTCGAGATGTTCTATGTGACTCCCAAGTATCCAACAGTCATGAGCCAATACCTAACAGGTGCGATATTCTCTCTTTTGGTTCTAAAAGTAGTAGCACTATTTAGTGGTCTTGGTAGCTCTATTTTAGACTCATTAATAGCTCTACTTTTTATCATCTATGCAGGTGTAACTATTCACCGACTATATAAACGAAGACGACCAACCTCTGATGCTACAGTATGGTTTTGGCGTTTTGGTATGGCTATGCTAATACTCTCTATGTCTATGATTTTGGTATCTAATTTAACAGGCACAAAAGAGCCGTTTATCTATATAAGTCAAATCTCTTTTATAGGTTTTGCCCTAAGTATTGTCTTTGCTATGGTATACAAGATAGTTCCATTTTTAGTATGGTTTCATCTCTCAAATCAAGGCTATATGGAAGCCCCAATGATGTTTGATGTTATTCATCCAAAACGAGCAAAAGTTCACTTTTGGATTCATATCAGTATGATACTAACGTGGATACTCTCTATTCCTTTTATAAATATTATTATTCTACTTCCCATTTTGATGATAATATCATTTTCATGGTTACTATATCATTTAGTTATGGCGATAAAAAAGTATAACTATACACAGAAATTTACAGAGAAGATTGAGTGGTAGATAAAGTTTTATAGAAGATTTACTGAACATGGTGTAGTTTATAACACCTTGTCCAGTAGAGTTATTGCATTTTTTTAAAACCTAACTCTCTTTTTTAGGAAGAAACTTACCACAACCTTTTACTTCTGTTCCACCAAAACTTGCAACTTCTCTTGCTGTTCCATTTTCAAAAATCACTGTTCTTTGACAATTTGGTGCTTCTACACACTTATCATTACTACATCCTACATCTTCTGGAACTTTTGCCATTTTTATATCCTTGTTTTCATTTAATTTATAAAATAGTAGCAGATTTTTTCTTTAATTTTTGGTTTATTGGATAGAGTTCTATTAAAAGTACCCAAATAAGGAAAAAAAATGAAAAATCAATTTAGTGAAGCTATGGCATTTAGACACGCGTGTAAAATATTTGATGAGACAAAAAAGATATCAGATGAGGAGATGAACTATATTTTAGAAGCAGGAAGAGCCTCTCCCTCATCTTTTGGTATGGAGGCTTGGAAGTTTTTAGTAATTACCAACGAGGAGCTAAAGGCAAGAATGCGTCCTCTATGTTGGAATCAAGTTCAAATAACCTCATCCTCTCACTTGGTTGTAGTTCTAACAGGAATAGAAAGTGTAAAACCAAGCTCAGGAGAGCCTCAAAAAAGATTTGCTAGACGACCACTAAGTGATGAGCAGAAAGCAGGATATATAGAACTATACTCCAATCATCTAAAGAAGACCCTAAGTAGTGATGAAACAATCTATCAATGGACAGCAAGACAAGCTTATATTGCAGGTGCAAATATGATGACAGCAGGTGCATTTATAGGAATAGATTCCTGCCCTATGGAAGGATTTGAAAAAGAGAAACTAGAAGAGCTTTTGGAAATAGATAGCAAAAAATATCAAATTGCAATGTTGATACCTTTTGGCTATAGAGTAAATGAGCAATCAAGCCAATTAAGACTTGATTTTGATGAGGTGGTTAAGTTTATTCATTAATTAACTCTAACGTTGGTTTATCCTCTTGTGGAATAAGTTCAAATGATACATTCATATCACCATTAGATGTATTTGTCAAAATTTCACGAACAATAACTAATTGGTCTAGTTGCTCTTTATAATCTTTTGAGTGTAGATTGGCTTGTATACTTTTTCCATTTATATTAATAAATCCAATAGTTAAAGCATATATATCATCTACACTCTTTTTTGTTATATCAGTTTGAGGAACTAAAAGCAGATAATTCCCATTTTGTAGATTTCCATCTGTTAACTTTAATGGTATACCTATGGGTTCTATATAGCTTACAGATGAAACTTCTTTTCCTCCACCCAAAAATAACATATCTTCTGAGTTCTCTGACCATGTAGATTCATCACTTATATCACAAGATGATTGAGTTGAACAGTATATGCTTGTTATAATTTTACCATCTGCATCAAAAGTATCTCTCTCTTTTGATATCTCATTATCATACTTCTCCACACAAAGAAGAGTGCCTCCTTGATTTGATAGTGAACCATTGTAGTAACTTATATCATTACTATGTTGACCATCGAAATTATAGAATGTATTTAATGAAGAACTAAAATCAAAATGGTTATCCTCATCTGCTATTTTTGTAATATTAAATTCATACATAGCTTGAGAAACATTATCTTTATACTTATTATAAAAATTATCTTTTGTTCTCATCTCTTGGCTTTTATCATCTTTCTCCAAAAAATCAACTTCTGTATCATATTTAAAATTAGAATTTGTAGCTGAGTAAAATGAGCTAATATGTTTTTCATCCTCTGACCATTTGATATACTCTTTTGTATAGGTCATATTTTTTATATCTGGTACATACTCAATATATAAAAGATATTGATACATCTCCGTATCATTATATTTAGTAAACTTAACTACACCTAGAGGTATTTTTTTATCTTTTATTTTCATAATATGTTCACGACTAGACTCTCCCATTACTTGTAGAATCTCTTCAATAACCTCCTTATTATAATTAAAAAAGAGTTGATTTTCTTCAATCGTACAAGTACTATCTATAGGTATATCTTCACATCTTTTAGTTATCTCTCCCATTAGCCTATTGGCTAAAAGCATATCAATTTTAAAACTCTGTTTATTCTGTTCCATATGACTAATCTGTTCTTGTAAATCAATATAAGCATACCTATCATTCTCTTTACTATTATCATCTATTTCTGTTTTTTGTAAAAGTTTAGGTGTTGTAATAGTTATTTTTTTAGGAAATGATATATTTTTATCACAACTTAAATTATTACTATTATTATCACCTCCACAGGATAAAAAAGCTAATAGCAGACTAATACCAATGATTGGCTGTACAAATTTTTTTTTCATTCCAATACTCCTATTTAATTTTTTAAAACGTTTTTTAACTAAAAAAATTTACTTTCCATTATACATTTCAAAGTGTCTAAATAGTGTTACTAATACCTATAAATATATTTAAACAATATATATTTTAAAATATTGTATAATATTATTGTAAATATAAAAAATATTACAAGGATATAAAATGAATAAGTCAAAATTAATTTTATTGGGATTGTTTCTATCAACATCTATAGGTTTTGCAAAATATGAGTGTCATGCTCCAACTGGATTAAAAATATTGGGTGTAGACAAAGGGAAAACATGGTTAAAATTTATTGACCACTCTGATGGTGACCATTTTAGTTTCTATTTTCGTAGGTTAGATAAGCTTGATAACCCAAATGACCCTAATGATGATACCCATTTTCCAATGCCTGATGTTGCACCAGATGTAAAGGATACAAAATGGAGAAATGGTAAATCTCGCGTAGTACCTTTAGATTTATCTAAACTACCTTTAGACAGTAAATATCAATTGGCAATATCAGTTATAAAAAAAGGTGAACAGCAGTGTACTACCGAAAAAGAGGTTATAGTTTATGGTGATAAATCTAATGAGTTACAAGATAAATATATGCCTACTAATGTTCAACTATTAGGTGTCTCCAAGGGTAAAACTTGGATTAAATTTATTGATAACTCAAATGGAGATTTTTTTAGAATTTTGATTGATGGTAAAAAAAATAGTAAAGTTTCAAAAGATTGGAAAGATACTAAAAGTCGTAATGGAAAATTTAGGGTACTTCCTCTTGATTTAGATAAATTAAAAGGTTCAGATGGTAGATATAGAAATAAGCTTAGTATAGCTGTAGTAAAAGATGGGAAAATAGTTGCCAAAACTATAGAGTTAACTGTTCGGAACAACTCTTTAACAAAATTTGGTAATATACCAAGTGATTTTAATGATGATTATTACTACTCTAGTGATGTAATTGATAGATGTATTACTAAAACACCTGAAGTAAATGAGTGTATTCTATTTAATGACTACTCTATGTTTGCAACATATATTGGTGAGGATGGTGAATTTGCGTATGATGAGAGTGAAGCTTGGCACAACTATTATAATAATGTTGTATATAAATATTATCTAAATAATAAAGAAGTGAGTGTTTCACAAGAAGATTTTTACCATGGTCCTGATGGTCATGATAAGACTGAAATACATTTTCTCTTTGAAAATTTAAAACCAAATAAGAGATATACAGCTAGAGTAGAGGCTCACTATCGTGGCTCGGTTATCTCTTCAAAAGAGTTTACTTTTGTAAATAATCTAGGAGAAACAGAGAGTCAATATAATGATGATTAACCCTATCTATAGTTTTTCATAGCCTGTTGAGCCTCACGCATTTGGGTTCGACGCTTAAGGGTCTCACGCTTATCATGAAGCTGTTTCCCTTTAGCCACGGCAATACTCAGCTTGGCAAAATTTCGCTCATTAAAATATATCATAAGTGGAACAATGGTAAGTCCATCTTTTTGTATTTTCTCAAAAAGTTTGTTTAGCTCTTTTTTATGCAATAGTAGCTTTCTTGGGCTTCTAGTATCACGAGCATAGTTTGCATTTGTAGTATCAAGATGAGCAATATGCGTATTCATAAGATGAAGTTCACCCTTAATAAAACGACAAAAAGCATCATTTAGATTGGCTCTTTTTGCTCTTAAGGCTTTAACCTCTGCACCTTGAAGCACTATTCCTGCTTCAAACTTCTCTAGTATCTCATAATCATGGTAAGCTTTTTTATTTTTTGATATTATATTTATTGACATAATCTATTCTTTTTTTCCATAATTATATCTAAAATTATATAATTCTAAAAAAAGTACTACCACTACCAGAAAAATACCAATCTGTAGGAGCTATCTCTTTTAGTTTAGGATATGCAATTAAAGAGGCTCTATATAAATCATTTGCTTCAATTGCATCTGTTCTACTCAAAACCTCTTTTGTTGTCAAATTTTCCCAGCCCTCAAAAGCTGTAGGTTCAATTTTATCGAACAGATACTTCTTAAATGTCCTATAAACCAAAGGAGTATCACAATGAATATCAGGCATAAAAAGCTTAATCTCAAAAGGTTCATCATCAAAAGGCTCAACAATTTCACCAAATCCACTAACATTAGCAGAGTCATAATCATAAACAAAAAATGGAATATCAGCCCCAACTTTTGAACCTATCTTGGCTAAATTATGAGTTGTAATCCGAAGTTCACATATTTTATTAAAAAGACGCATAAATGCCCCTGCATCAGATGAACCTCCACCCAATCCAGCACCAGTTGGGATATTTTTTTCGACTACAACTTTATAATGTTTAAAAAAATCTGTCTCTATACTCATAGCTTTAAAGCTTTTATAAATAGTATTTGACTCCATAGGAACATCTCCACATCCCTCAATAGTAAAACTCTCACACTCCTGTGGTACAAAAGAGATAGTATCATATAGATGTGGAACTTTTATAAAACGAGATATGATAGTATGATATCCATCTTTATGTCCTGTTATTTTTAGAAATGTATTTATTTTTGCATAAGCTTTTATAGTCATATTAATATTTTCCCTTTTTAATATATTATAAAAATATATCTGAATTAATATTAGTAAATCAAGTATAAAGCTATATCATGAAAAAAATAAGAATAATAAGCCCAAAAAGGGCATACTATTACTTAACAGCTTTACCTAAATCCCACATAGGCATAAAGATACCAAGAGCCATAAGAAGAACTAGACCAGCAATAAAAAACAGCATAATAGGTTCAATATATGCAGCTAAGTTATCAATAAGGTCTTGAAATCTTGCATCATAGTAACCCTCTACTTTTTCAAGCATCAAGTCCAACTGTCCACTACTCTCCCCTGCTCTAATCATCTGCAAAAGCATATTTTCAAACAGACCTGTCTGCTCAAAAGCATCAGAGAGAGAGATACCTCTAGCGATATTCGCATTAACTGTTAAAAGTTTCTGCTTGATATAGGCATTGTCAACCATACCAACAGCAGTATCAAGTGCTTCAGAGACAGGAATACCTGATTTTACTAACTCACCAAAGACTAGAGTATATTTGTGCATAGTAGCAAAAAATACTATCTTGTGAATTAAATAAAATTTAGGATTCACTAAAATTTTATCTACCTTATATTTAAACTCTTTACTTGTTTTATAGGAGTGCATACCTGAATAGACAATAACTATCAAAAATCCAAGCACATATAGACCATAGTTATTAAGAATATTTTCCAAAAATAGAAGAATCTGTGTAGGTACAGGCAGAGCTGAATCAAACTTTTCAAACATCTCTTTAAACTTAGGAACAACCACCATAATCAAAATAGTAAATGCAACACCCATAGCTGCAAATGTAATAAGTGGAGTACGGATAGCCTTTTTAAACTTTTTGGTATTATCTCGGATACTCTCCAAAATATTCGCTAGTTTATGATATGCACCTGCTATATTACCTGTCTTCTCACCAAGATTTGTCATCGCTATTGCTACATGACCAAAATCATCTTTAAAAGGCTCTATAGAATCGCCTATACCCTTACCTGCATTGATATCATTTCCTATCGTAGTAAAAATAGTTTGTAACTTTGGATTCTCTGTATTTTTAGCTACCTCATCAATGGAGTCGTGAATAGAGATACCTGCATCGGTCATAACAGCAATCTGACGAATAGCTGAAATCTTATTTCCTATATCAATTTTTGGTTCAAAAGATTTTTTTACTCCATCAATAATATCACCTATTTTATCTCCAATATCAGGTGTTGTCTCCTCTGCTTTTACAATATTAAAACCTGTAAACTCTTGTTTTGCTGTTCTCATAGCCGATATTTTACTTTGAGCTTTTACAACCTCTTGAGTTCGTTTTCCACGCTTACTCATAGTTACTTTATAGTAGTTCATCTTATTACCTTGCCACTCTTAAAATCTCTTCAACTGAGGTTTTACCTGCTAATGCCTTATTGATACCATCTTCTAACATTGTAGTAAAGCCCTCCTTAAATGCCTGTTCTCTCATTTGGTCTTTTGTCGCACCATTTGCAATCATTGTTGATAACTCTTCTGTAATTAATAGAACTTCAGATATCATCTCTCTTCCTGAATAACCTTTATTATTACATACTGCACACCCCTTACCGTGATAAAAAACTGCATCTTTTGGAAGATATTTAGATATGCTTGTCAAATTGTCAAGAGGAACATCCTCTACCTCTTTACAAGTTTCACATATCTTTCTTACCAATCTCTGTCCTTGAATTCCAATAACAGCACCTGCTAGAAGATAATCCTCTATCCCCATATCCTGCATCCTACTAATTGCTGATATAGAATCATTGGTGTGTAGTGTAGATAGAACTAAGTGTCCTGTAAGTGCTGCCTCAATAGCAATTCTAAGTGTCTCTTGGTCACGAATCTCCCCAATCATAATCTTATCGGGGTCTTGTCTTAGAATAGAACGCAAGGCTGCGGCAAAGCTTAGTCCTGTCTTTGCACTTACTTGAACCTGCTGAATTCCATCCATTTGGTACTCCACTGGGTCTTCAACGGTAATAATCTTATCTCTAACATCAATAATAGCATTTAACGCACCATATAAAGTTGTAGTTTTACCAGAACCCGTAGGTCCAGTTACTAACATAATTCCATAAGGAGATTTAATCCCTTTAGTAAACTGTTTATAGGCTTTAGCATTCATACCTGCCTCTTCTAATTTTACTAATGCTTTTGATTTATCCAAGATTCTTAGGACTATAGATTCACCAAACATAGTAGGCAGAGTAGATACCCTAAAGTCAAAAACATGACCATTGAGTATTTTAGTAAATCGTCCATCTTGTGGCTTTCTCTTCTCTGCAATATCCAAGTTAGAGAGTAGCTTCATCCTAGATGCAAGTGGTCCAAAGATAATCTTTTCAAGCTTAAAATACTCTTGAAGCATACCATCAACTCGATAACGTACAATACAATTATTCTCTGTAGCCTCAATATGAATATCACTCGCTTTAGCATCAATAGCTGTTGATAATACTGTCTCAATTAGTTTTAAAACAGCTGGAGATTCCTTGCTATCATCTACTATCTCTGCTGCTCCCTCAGTTAAATCATGCTTTATATCCTGTGAAAACTCTTCTACATCCTCATTGGTCTTTAATTTTAGAAGTTCTTGTCGTATCATTTGTGCTTTAGCGATACAGACCTCCATAATCTTTCCATGAAAGAAACGCTCCACAGCCCCTTTTGCTGCAAAATCAGAAGGATTTTCAAAAGCAACTACAACAGTAGAATCTTCTGTATATAGAGGAAGTGCATTATATCTCATCAACTGTTTTAATGGTAATCGCTTTAGTAGTTTATAGTCAATAGATATATCATTAATCTCTACATATCTAATGTCTAGGTTTTTAGCAGTCTGTTTAAGAATCCTAGTAGTGTCAATCCCTGCTATACCCTCTAAATCATCCATCTCAATGCTATGCATACGCAACTCTTTAATTAGAGCCTCATCCATCTCAAGAGTATTAATAATCTTAACTTTAATTAGATTCTCAATATTAACACGCTCTTGACCATATTTATTTATAAACAAATCCATTTTACTTTGGTTAATAACACCATCTCTAGTTAATAACTCTATTACGCGTTCCATAATACTCTCCTAATCGTACTGATAACGTTTGGTAAATTTATCTTTTTGATAAATATCTATAATCATATAATTTTTTTCTGTTCCACTCTTTTTAACATAAACTTCATATCTAATATCATTATCTGACAATATATAAACATCATCTTTTAAAATATACTTTTTCTTAACAAAGAGATTGAATATTCGAGATAAGACAAAATCTGTCTTTGGTAATCTTAAATTACCAAGCTCTTTACCATCTAGTAAAAACTGTTTCATAAGCTGTTTTTGTAATAAAATAGTTGCAAAATAACTTGCTGTCTCTCTTAATTCTTTACTCTTGCCTAGTTTAACCATAGGTTTAGCTAAAAGATTGATACTATTTGTCTCTAAACATGAGAGTCCATAAAAAGTTAAATAGTTTTCATTATTAATATTTTTACTATAATACTGTTCACCATACTCACACCCCTTTTCATACTCCTGCTTCTCATATAATTTATAAATATCTGATAAATTTGATGAAAATAGAAGTATTGGGAAAGTAGAGAGTATAAATATCTTTTTCATTATAGACTCCCTGATTTAATATCGTTTATTAACTCTTTTGCCTCTGCTAATTTGCTTTTTTTATAATAAGGAACTAATATATTAATAGCCTCACGTCTCTTACCTAGTTTTGCTTTTGATTTGGCAAATAAGAACCAACTCTCTTTACTATCCTTATCTAACTCATTTGCACTCAATGCCCATTTTTCCGACTCAACATAGTTTCCAGCCTTATAATAAGCTTTAGCTATAAGTATCGCCTCTCTAGGATTTTTATCCTGTTCAAACTTTCTTCGCATTATCTCCATATAGTTATTGGTTGAAGAGTGAAAATTAATCTTTTTTATATCCTCTTTAGCATAATGTTTTACATCATTTCCATTAACAACTTTTAGCTCATTAGAGGATAAAGCTGATGATGATTTTGCTTTAACAAGCTTTCTCTTGTTTTTAGATTTTTTCTTCAATGCTCTCTTTTTTGCTAAAGCTTTCCTTTTTGCAACTTTTTGATGATAGGCACGTTGCCTCTCTGCTCTACTCTGCTCATCTTTTCTATTTTTAGCTTCAATCTCTTCGTCTATCATCTTCTCTTTGTTAAAATCTATAATAGGTATTGATGGAGCTAAAACAACATCATTAACATCTAATACAGAAACCTCTTTAACTATTTTTTTTTCTACTTTGGGTGCTAATTCATCTTTTACTGTCAATCTCTCATTTTGTACCTCAATTTTAGAGATATTTTTATCTTTTTCTATTAGTAATGTATACTGCTGAAAAAGATAATAGGAGAGATAAGGTATGGATATAACAAAAAATAGTATAAAAAATAGAGACCTAAATATTTTTGTCTTATATCGTAACCAACGTTTTTCAAGTTCAACTGTATTAATCATGTAAATATCCTAATTTTAATGCGGCCATCTCAAGAATTTTCTTGGAAAACTTACCACTATCTATTTTTTGAGGCTGATTTTGTTCATAAAACTCATATATATTAAAAACTATATACAAAAACTTGTTAGTCTCTCTAAAATTTCCTTTAGTGTGAAAATGTATAAAAGAGATATCTTTTTTCTTTATTGAATTAGAGACCTCAACAAAACCTTTTTTAATTAGTTTTTTTTGAATATATACTGCCAAATCATCCTCTGTAGCATTTTTTAGCTCTATCACTTCCCAGATACGAGTTTTAAAATGCTCTTTGGCGATAATATCTTCATTATCAGTTTTATGAAGTGTAATAACAAACTTAACTACTCTTGTATCAGATAAAAGACGTATCTTTTCCATCAAAGCTTCACTATATAGCTGACACTCATCAAGTAAAAAAACTACATCTCTTTGACCTCTCTGCTTTTGACAGTACTTTAGTAGACCATCAAAATTAACTCTCATATTTTGTGGAATAGTTTGAGCTGACATAGCCTCATATATACTTTTTAAAAACTCTTTTTCACTTAAGATAGGTGCATCAAAGTAGTGAATATCTCTTATATCTTTTAAATTATCATAGAGCTTAGTTAAAGTCATACTTTTTCCTGTTCCTGGTCGTCCAAAAAGTAGTATCATCTTCAAAGGTTTATTTAAGCTCTCTTCTAAAACTTGATAATTATATACCATAGAGTCTAACTCTACATAGTTCTCACTATCAATAGAGTCTATGAAAAGATTTTTTATCTCTCTATATCTACTCATCTTCGTTTAGCTTTCTATACCCTAACTCTGATAGTGATAAATCTTGGTCCTTCTTAATAATATGAGGTGTAACAATAAGAACAAGCTCCTCAACTCTATTTATCTTTACCTCTCTTTTAAACACTTGGTCTAGTAGTGGTAAATCTCCTAATAGTGGAACTTTAGAAACTTTTGTACCTGTCTTTGAAGATATAAGACCTCCTAAAATAACATGCTGACCATCAGTAATTGTAACCACTGATGAGATTTGTTTTCTGGATAAATCTGGTGGAATATCTCTTGCCCCACCATTACCTCTTGCAACAGTATCTAATGTATCTGAAATAGATGGATTTATCTTTAATGTAATAGAGCCATCAGCTGATATCTCAGGAGTAATGTCCAATAGTATCCCTGCAAAAACAGAATCAATTGTCTCTCCTTGCGTAGCTAGACCAGAACCTGAACCACTCTGCATAATTGAATTAGATTGAATCTTATAAAATAGCTCATTTCCTACAGATATTAGAGCTGGTTGATTATTAAGTGTCAAAACTTTAGGGTTAGAGATAGACCTAACATCACCTTGTGTCTTTAAAAATTTAACAACCTCATTAATATTTGTACTACTCTCTGCGATTAAAGCTCCACCATTAGGCATACCATCTTTACCCAAAGATACATTATCAAAAGTTGTTCCACCTCCACCTGAATCTTTTGTCCACTCCAATCCTGTAATATTGTGTTTAGCAAGATTAAATGTTGATATTGCCATATTCTGGAGGCTATAAAGCTGAGACCAATCGACACCTGTAGTACTACTGTCATCAAAAGTTACACTCAAAATTTTAACATCAATTAAAACTTGATTTTTTAACTGTACACTTATCTCTTTGATATAACTTTCAACTCGCATCAACTGCTTTGGTGTTCCAGTTACAGTTATCATTCCAGCCTCTTGATTAATAATTGGAGCTGGTGCTTCATATCTATCTTCTGGACGATTTATAAGAGTATGCAACTCTGCTCCTATTTTAGACCAAAATTTAAAATCATCACTACTCTCTATAGAGACACCTGTCTTAGAGCCAGATGTACCACCATTTGAACCACCATCTTTTCCACCTGAACTCTCTCCTCCTCCATTACCATTATTTGCAATAGTGACATGAGCATTACTTTTTCCAGTACGAGAACCAGAAATATAATCCAAATGAAAAGTCTCTGTTCTTAGATAATTAATACGCAATCTATTACCATCCAACTCATAATTAATATCATTCTCTCTCAAAATAACATCTAAAAACTCTTCAAGAGATGCATCTTTTAGCTTTACATAGTATAGATTTTCTTGTAATCTGTTTTTTGCCTCTTCGTCTTTAACAAGTAGCGTTAACCCACACTCATCTGCTAAATTTTCAATAACATCACTATAAGTTAACGAACTATTTAATGTAACTGAAAACATCTGTGTTGTACAAGAATTTGCCTCTAATGTCTCTAAACTTATTAAGATTAAGAGTAATGATAATAAAATATTTTTTAATTTCTTTGTGAATCGTATCATTCTCGACCCCCTTTATTTAATATAAATTTTCTTTTTTCTTTTTTAATAGATAATTTTTTTTGCTCTTTTTTTGATTTTAGGTCTACGCTATCATAATTAATAGATATTAATGTAAATGCCCCAATCTTATCACCTATCTTATACCACTTTCCATCAATAAAAGCAGCATGGTTTAAAATAGCTGATAAGGTATGTACAACCTCTTTTTTAACTACTATTTTAGCTTTTTTAGGTTTCTCTTTTTTTACTACAACTTTCTCTTTAACTATCTCTCTAATAGCAAAAGGATTAGGTGTATTTTCAAGAACAGAAACATCTATTCCTTCACGTTGATTTTTTATCTTGCTTACCATTATTTTTATCTCTTCATGACTTAAAGTAGCAGAATCCAAAAAATTGGAGAAGAGGAAAATAGATATTATTATTGATTTTTTCATTAGTGATTAATCCCCCATACAGAAATATTAATATCAGAAAATGTCTTTGTTTCATTCTCATCCATATAAATACTATTAGCATAAACATCTGTTACCAAAATATTTTTTTCTATCTTATTTATAAACTTTACAATATTTTTATACTCTCCCTCACAACCAACACCAATCTCCAAAATATGACCAAAACTTCCATTGTTATCAACATACTCATTATCAAGATATTTAATCTCTACACCCTGCTCTTTTGCTTGATTTGTCAAACTATTTAAAAATTTTGACCAACTTTTTTTGTTAAAAAGTAGAGGAGATAGTTCATCAAGTTGAGAAGAGATAAAATTAATATCAGCATTAGCTTGAAGAATATTTTTTTCTAAATTTGAGATATCATTACTATATTTATTAACATAAAAATCTCTATTCCCTGCTACTGTAATAGATGCGATATACTGTTTATGTTCAGCTATACTTTTCTGTAATGATTTTTTTGTTCTCTCAGAACGACTCTTCTCCTCTTCTGCATATGGTAAAAACAGACTATATGATAGATACCCAATAACTAGCACTATCATACCAATCATCATCCATTTCTCATTTTCACCCTTATCTTTAAACGCATTATCTAAACTCTCTAAAAAACTATTCATTATCTATACCCCACTTCCAAAATACCTCTATATAATGTATCTTCATCATCAATCTCAATACGATGAATATCTATTTTATTAATATCATCAAAATATTTTTTAGAGATAAACTTAATATATTTCGTCAATTTTTTCTCATCAGAACTCACCATATGCAAGGTATATCTATCTTCATAAGAGGTTAATTTTTCAATTTTAATCTCATGTCCTGTTAAATCATTTGCAAAATCAAAAAGAAATTGAGACTTTAGACGATAATCAACCTTTTTATTATATATAGCCGTTAAAGTTTTTGCTTTCCCATTAAACATATTAGTAAGTGTTCCAAACTCTTTCTTCTTCTCTTGTATCTCTTTTTGCTTCTCTGCTAAAATCTTTTTATATTTCATATCAATCTTTTTTAAATCACTATCTTTAGAGGTCAAAATTATATTAGTAGCATCATTGGTATATGAGATAAGTAAATAAGATAGTGGCCAAGATAGTGCTACCAAAGATGAAACTACCGTAGATATAATAAACTGTCCACTAACACGTTTTGAAAATACAGGAGCTCTTGGAGTTGTACTTAAATTTACAATTTTAGATGGAGTTTGAAGATAATCCAAACCAGACTGTACCATCATATATTGAAATTGGTCAACATACCACTCATCATTCTTCATATCAAATTTAAAATCTAAATTAAAAGTAGGAATACCTAAATAGTTGTAACCATAATCACCCAAACCGATAATTGGACTCTTTACCGAACCTAAAAATAGTTTTCCAATGGTATCTATATTATAGGCTCTTTTGGTATAGATAACAATGTCATTTATCTGTAGAAATATTTCAGAAAAAATTTTAGTAATATTTTGTTGATAATATGAGTCTACAGCTTTTAAACCTTCTGATTCCAATGTCTCAAAGAAATCTTTTTTATCAACTTTCTCGCCAATAATTGCACAATATTTATCATATATATGCTCTAGCGAATACTCCAAAGATTTTGCATACAAAAATTTTCCATCTTTATATATAGTAACAAAGGCATCTTGCATAGTAAAATATATAAAACAGTGTGCCTCACTACTCTCTAATGTTTGGGTAGTATATAATGTTTGAAAAAGAAGTGGAGCAGGAAGAACTAAATCCACATATTTTGTCTGCTCTAATGTAGTTTGCAGATTCTTATCAGTAATCTCAGGCTCTGTAATAAAAAGATTATAGAGATTACTATCCTCATCAATATTAGCCTTTTGATGATGAATATTATACTCCTTTTCAGGGTCTAATCCCAACTCATCATAAGCTTTCATATATATCAAATCATCTATCTCTTCAACATCAACATCATAACCCAAATCAAAAGAGGCGATAATCATATCTTTATTTGTCACATATGAGATAACAAAATTGTTGTTAAACTCTAATCTATCTACAGATTTAAGTGTTTGGTCTTTGTATTGATAAGCTTCATCTATATAAGGATTTACGGTAATAATTTTTTTATATTTTTTAATTCTTGGGTCTATGTTTTCTATTGACATAATTGTTAACTCTACCATTCCATAATAATATTTTTACTATTATATTAATGATTTTATTAACTTAAGCTTGTAAGTTTATATTAAGGTGCTATAAGCTTATATATACTATCAATAAAAAACAAAATCTATTTGATTACAATATTATTTGCTTTCCAATGTAAAAAAAGTTATATTTAATTAAAAAATATACCCCATATCCTCTAAACCACCACGAGATTTACTCCAACCTTTTTTAACTGCAACGTGTAAATCCAAATATATTCTTTTACCAGAAAAAAGCTCAAGCTGTTGACGTGCAAGTCTTCCAACACGTTTTATCCCCTCACCTCTATTTCCCACAATAATACCCTTTTGAGTCTCTTTTTCTACTATAATAGTAGCATAAACCCTATCAATATCATCATCTTCATCTATCTTCTCAATCGTTACATCTGACTCATAAGGTATCTCATCTGATAGATTTTCAAAGATAGATTCACGAATTAACTCCTTATATATATCACGAACAAACTCTGTAGTTGTAATATCTGTATCAAATAGTGCAGGAGATGGAGGTAGATGTTTAACAACCTCATCAAGAAGTGGCTTTTTACCTACTTTTTTATTAACAGAAAATGGAATAATCGCCTCAAATCTATCTTGATACTTCTGATACTCACCTAATTTCTCCAAAATTTTTCCTTGAGGTACATGGTCCATTTTAGTAAGAAGTACAATATGTTTAACTTTTGAACTCTCTTTTAATGCCAAAAATTTCTCATACTCATCAAGTCTATCAGTAATAGGAGCTAAAAAAAGAATTAAATCACTATCACCCATCGCCTTTAATGCCTCTTCTAGCATAAACTCATTAATCAAACGCTCTTTTTTATGAATTCCAGGGGTATCTACAAAAATCAACTGATGCTCCCCATGCATAACAATAATATTCATACGTTTTCTTGTTGCTTGTGCTTTTTTTGATACCATAGCAAGTTTTTCACCTACCAAAAAATTAAGAAGTGTACTCTTTCCCGAGTTTGGTCTTCCTACTACTGCAATAAATCCTGATTTTGTCATGTAATGTTCTCTCTATTAATATTTTTTTGTAGTATATCATATGTTAATAAAAATGAGAATATGGAAAATATGAAGAGTATGAAAAAAAGTGAAGAGGTTTTAGGACGTATAATCTACGTCCTAAGTCTGCTTATTAAAACAGTAAAGTATAACTACTCTAAGTCAAAAGCAGCTTCAGTTGCCCAATCAGCTATGATTTTTCTATCATCATCTGTAAGAACAGCCTCTTTGTGAATAAGTAAGTAACTAGGAAGAGGCATTTTACTTTTTATCGCCTTTGGAATCTTCTGTAGATACTTAATCTTTTTCTCATCATCATAAGCTCCCCATGTAGAGAAGTTTAAGTGTTTACGTCCCTCTTTCACGTGCATCTTTGTAAAAATTGAAGCAGGTGCAATATTACTATACCATGGATAGGTAGTGTGACTAGAGTGACAATCAAAACAAGCTCGTTTCAAAATAGCTTGAACGTTTTCAGGAGCTTTTAGCTCCTCTTCAGCCTTAGTAGGCAAATCAGCAGGAACATCCATTGGGATAAACTGAATCCCAACAAAAACAAGTAGTAGTAGTAATAGTAATTTTTTCATGTAATTATTATATATAACTTTTACTTAATAAAAGCTGTTCTACTAGCTCTAAAAAATTAATTAAAGAATATATCTAGTAGTATCCTCATCATCTACAAGTTTATCAAGCTTCTCTTCGATAAGTGCTTTGTCTACTATAACCTCTTGACCTGCAAACTCATCAGCATTAAAACTGATATCCTCTACTATACGCTCCATAATAGTATGTAGTCGTCTAGCACCGATATCTTCTGTTTTTTCATTGGCAACGGCTGAGTATTTTGCAATTGCTCTTAGTGCCTCCTCTTCAAATATAAGCTCTACATCCTCTACTCCAAGAAGTGCTGTGTATTGCTTGATAAGTGAATTTTTTGGCTCTGTTAGAATTCTATATAGTGACTCCTCATCTAGTGAATCAAGCTCTACTCTCAATGGAAAACGACCTTGAAGCTCTGGAATTAAATCACTTGGTTTACTAAGATGAAATGCTCCTGCTGAGATAAAAAGAATATGGTCAGTTTTCACCATACCAATTCTTGTCTGCACATTTGACCCCTCTACAATAGGAAGTAAATCTCTTTGAACCCCCTCTTTGCTTGGGTCTTGACGTGAGCTAGAGTTAGCAGGGACGGCTATCTTATCTATCTCATCTAAAAATACTATTCCCCCCTCCTCTATCTTTTTGAGTGCAAAATCTTTTAATTTATCCTCATCAAAAAGCTCTTCACTCGCCTCAATAGCCAAGATATTTTTAGCCTCTTTTACTGTTACCTCTTTTTTCTTGCCTTTTTTATTTAGTCCACCAATAACTTTGATAATAGACTCTTGTACATTTGCCATCTCAGGAGGTATATTTCCTCCACTGCTCATAACATCAATGGTTGGAGATGGCATATCTACCTCTATCTTTAGATGGTCAAGCTCACCCTTTTCAAACTTCTTTTGCATCTTAGCAAAGGAGGTCTCATAATCGGTCTGTTTCTGCTCACTAGCCCCTGCTGGAAGAGGAGGAAGAAGTTTTTCAATAATTTTGTTTTCTATATAAGCTTCTATCTTCTCTTGATTTAGCTCATTTTGCTCTTCACGAACTAGCTGTAAAGCATTAGCAGAAAGGTCGCGAATCATAGACTCTACATCACGACCAACAAAACCAACCTCTGTAAACTTACTAGCCTCTACTTTTACAAAAGGGAGACGCATCATACTAGAGAGTCGTCTTGCTATCTCAGTTTTACCTACCCCTGTACTACCTATCATTAATATATTTTTTGGCATTACATCTTTTTGCATATCTTCATCTAACTGTAAACGTCTATAGCGATTACGAAGAGCTACAGCGATAGTTTTTTTTGCATTGGTTTGACCAATTACATACTTATCCAAAAAAGATACAATCTCTTTTGGTGTCAAATTTGTGGGGATTACAGTACTCAATTAAAGCTCCAATAGTTTAATATTTGTGTTGGTATAGATACAGATTTCACCTGCAATAGTCAAACTCTCTTTTACCAAATCTTTTGCTGACATATCAGCGTGTTTATCCAAAGCTCTAGCAGCAGATATAGCATAATTACCACCACTTCCAATAGAGGCTATCTTGCCATCCTCTGGCTCAACTACATCTCCTGTTCCTGTCAAAATGAAGATATGCTCTTTGTTTAGAACTAACATCATAGCCTCTAGTTGACGAAGATGCTTATCTTTTCGCCACATCTTAGAGAACTCAATTACAGATTTAAGCATATCACCTTTTTTATCGTTTAAGATATTCTCAAACATATCAAAAAGGTTAAAAGCATCAGCTGTGCTACCTGCAAAACCTGCTAAAATTTGCCCTTTATACAAAGAGCGAATTTTGGTGGCATTTCCTTTGAGAATGGTATCCCCAAAGCTTACTTGACCATCGCCACCAATAACGGCATTATCCTTCCCTTTATAGGCAAGGATTGTTGTTGCATGAAACACCCTACTCTTCCCCTACAATCTCAACAGTTACTGTAGCATGGATACCGTGACCTAATTTAATATCTACTTTATGTTCACCAACAGTTTTAAGAGCTTTTTTTAGCTCCACTATTTTTTTATCAATCTCAATATCCATCTGCTCTTTAATAGCTTTTGCGATATCATCTTTACCAACAGAGCCTTGAATTCCAGCAGGAGCTAGTCTCTTTTTGATAATAACTTTAGAAGAAGATAGCTCTTTCTCCTCTTTTTTAAGACGAGCCAAAGTCTCTTTTAACTCTTTTTCCATACGCTCTTGCTCTGCTTTCCAATGTGCAACTACATCAGGAGTTGCTAGTTTTGCCATACCTTTTCCAATTAGGAAGTTTTGACCATAACCATCTTTAACCTCTTTTATTTCACCCTTTTTTCCAAGGCTCTTTACATCTTTTATTAATAATACTTTCATAATTATGTCCTTTATTTTATAGTTTAGAATTTTAGCAAGTTTTGTTTATAAATAAGATATAATCTTATTATTAATAATTTAAGTATAAACACAGTATGTTATATATAATTAATTATTATTAGTATATAATGTCAATTCAATGAAAAATTTAATATATTACATATCAAGAAGAACCTATTCTCCTATTGTTCAGAAAAAAGTACTTAAAGACCTATATCATTTTATTCCAAAAACTGTTTTAACCATATTGGTACTCTCTTTACTTTTTGTCTACACTTTTAAGTCTCAAGTGATAGATAAGACTACACTATTTCTATGGTTTTTATCATTAAATTTTTTGAGTCTATTTAGAATTCGTGACTATATAAATTTTAAAAAAGAAAAACAATACAGTACTGATAAATATTATAAAAAATTTTATTTTAAAGCCCTTTTAAATGCTATTTTATGGGGCATTACCCCTATTGTTTTTTTAAATCAACTTGACTACTCTCATCAACTTATTATGGTTATTTTTTTAATAGGTTTCTCAGGAGGAGTATCTGGATTTCTTTTTGATTTTCGCATCTCTTTCCCTTTTATATCTCTGCTACTGCTACCACTATTTTTTACACTCTTCTTTATAGAGATTCAAAATGCACTAATCTTGCAACTCTTGATTCTACTATTCTATATTTTACTTACAGTATCAAGTAAGCACCTAAATAGACTATTTTTTGATACCTTTCATAATGAAGAGCGTTACCATAAAGCTCAAAAAAGTTTGGATTTAAAAGAGAAAAAACTAACTTCACTACTAGGTCAAGCACCAATAGGTATCTTTTATTATGATAAAAATCTCCAAATCATCACTTATAATAGACTATTTTATGAAATTTTTGGACTAGATAGAGAACTAATTGGATTTAATTTAAAAAATTTAAAAGACAAAAATGCTATAAAGTTGATGAGAGATGTTCTTATTCTAAAAGATAAAGAGAAGCATATGGGTTCATATAACCTTAGCTTTCAAGAGAAGAAATTGTGGATAGAGCTAAAATGTTCTGCTCTGCTAAATGATAATAATGCTGTAATAGGTGGTATTGGTATACTAGAAGATAAAACAATTGAACACAAAGCATATGAAAAAATCAACTATGTATCTCTCCATGATTCATTAACAGGATTACCAAATAGACGTTATTATAAAAATTTTATGCAAAAACTAATCCATTCTCCTAAAAATCAAATATTTTACTCCATACTATTTTATATGGACTTAAACCATTTTAAAACAATCAATGATACCTTTGGTCATTCAGTTGGTGATGAGCTTCTACTAAGTGTTGCTAAAAGATTTAGGTCAATTAAAATTGATGGTTCTCATCTTGGACGATTAGGTGGTGATGAGTTTATATTAGCCATTCCATATATATCAAAAAATAGAACTCATACAAAAAAAGAGGCTGTACTTATTGCCAATCGTATCAAAAATCTATTTCATAAAGTATTTGAGATTGATGGACTTGACCTCTTTATGACTACTAGTATAGGTATTGTTATTATAGAACCAAAAACAGACGATATCAACAATGTAATAAGACAAGCCGATATGGCTATGTATCAGACAAAGCGAGAGGGTCGAGACAATATCAGTTTCTATAATAAACAGCTTGATATAGAGCAACAAGAGCTTACCTCTTTGCAACATGACCTAAATCATGCACTAGTAAATGATGAATTAGAGATATATTATCAACCAATTGTAAGTGTAATAGATGATGAGCTTAATGCTGTAGAGGCTCTTATTCGTTGGAATCATCCAACAAAAGGTTTAGTAATGCCTGATAGATTTATCCCAATGGCTACAGAATCTGGACTCATAAATAAGCTTGGTTGGTGGATAGCAGACGAGGTATGTAGGCAGTTATCCGTATGGAAAGAGAATAATATTTTAAAATTTGAGTATGTAGCAATAAATATAAATGCGAGGCAACTCCACGAAGTTAACTTCTCTCGACATATGGAGGAGTGCATATTAAAACACAATATAGAGCCATCTTTTGTAAAGCTTGAAGTAACAGAGACAACTCTAATAGACAACTTTACAAAAACACAAAAGATTATCAAAAACCTACAAGGTAGAGGTGTAGAGTGTAGCATAGATGATTTTGGAACAGGATACTCCTCTCTATCCTATCTCAAAAAGCTCTCATTTAAAGTCCTAAAGATAGACCGAGTGTTTACAGCTGAAATTTTAACAAACCCTGACAACCAAACGCTTATAAAAAGTATAATAGCCATAGGTCATCAATTCAACTATACCATTATAGTAGAGGGTATAGAGACAGAGGAACAAAAACAGAAAGTCTTGGAGATAAATGATACCATATC
>Ga0256827_10000539_pt1 | contig 23493 bp, 19 predicted proteins | sample CV84metaG_FD_185977 | JGI IMG/M metagenome (GOLD analysis project Ga0256827, IMG submission 185977) | Hydrothermal vent microbial communities from East Pacific Rise, Pacific Ocean - CV84 | ecosystem: Environmental > Aquatic > Marine > Hydrothermal vents | place: Pacific Ocean: East Pacific Rise...
ATGCGTCAAATCTTCCTATTTTTCTTTTTGCACACAACCATCAACAAAGAGCCGTCTATACAGCACAAGCTGAACAGCTCGGTGATACAGGTTGGGCAGGACGAATTGCTGATGTCTGGAATATTAATGCTCCTGTAGGATTAAACCTATCTTATGATGGAATGAAGAGAATGCTTATTGGAGAGACAACCTCTCCTTTAGTGATGCCGACAGGAACACCTGTCTCTTTTAAAACGAGATACAATACATTTAGTACAAGAGGAGATGGTTTTGAATCTCTCTTAAATAGATTTGATGCTATTGCCAACAGTAATGCCTTTTCAACCTACTATGGACATAAAACAAAATTGGCAGGAGAGTTATCAACAAGGCTATTAACAGCGATGGAACAAGCTCCTAATTTTAGTACTTTTACAGCCAAAAATACCTATGGACAAGAGCTGTTTAATCCAGAAGTAAGTATGGAAAATGATGTAGAGTTAGAGATGCACGATGAGATAAGAGACAATATCTTTAAGCAATTTGGGGCAGCAGCCAAGATGATAAAAGTAGGAAGAGATACCTTAAATCACTCTCGACAAATTATCTTTGTACGGATTCCTGGTTTTGATACCCACTCACAACAAGCTGTAAATCATGCGAATAATCTTCGTTCTGTTAGTATTGCCACCTCTGATTTTCAAAAAGCATTAGAAGAGATGGGCTTAGATGACCAAGTTCTAACTGTCTCTCTATCAGAGTTTGGACGAACCCTAAGAAATAACAGTGACGGAACCGATCACGGTTGGGGAGGACACAGCTTTATGATGACAGGAGACCCAACATTTAATGGTGGAAATGTATTTGGAACGGTTATAGATGACTTAAGACTTGATGGTGCGAATACTTACACAGAAAAAGGAAGAATTATTCCAACCACTTCTATAGAACAAATGTTAGCACCTGCTTTGAAATGGTTTGGGGTTGATGATGCTTTGATGGCTACGGTTTTACCAAATTTGGTTAATTTTAGAACAGACTCGGCTGATGCTGAATCTGCATTTTTGCAAGGGGTGTTTGTTTAGTGTATTAAGTTAAGATAGAAAAAATCTTTTTGCTTTTTTTTATTTTATTCTTTCTAAGATCACATCCTCTGTAATGTTAATTTTTGGTATGATAATAGAAAAGATTAAAAGGAGCTATATTGTGAAGATTACATTGAGTCTAAGTGGTGGGGGATTGCGTGGTGCAGCTCATGTAGGTGCTATTAAGTTTTTGGAAGAGCAGGGTGTTGAGGTGACCGCGGTTGCAGGTTCTAGTGCAGGGGCTATAGTTGGACTCTTTTTGGCATATGGTCTAACTAGTGATGAGATGTTGGGGTTTTTGAATAGTTTGGAGAGAAAGGAGCTTTTTGTCTGGTCTGGGATGGAGAGAGTAGGGGTCTTCTCTATGAAAAAGTTGGAGGAGAAGCTTAGAGAGGTGATTCCTATCTCTTCGTATCGTGATCTTCGAATTCCTTGCTACACCTGTGTGACAGATATAGATACAGGAGAGCATCACTATATATATAGGGGTGATCCTATTGATTATACTATCGCCTCTTCGACTATCACACCTCTTTATGAAGCTAAAAAGATAGGAGAGTATATGTATATAGATGGTGGATTTTCGGATAATCTTCCTGTTCGACCTCTAAAGTCATATTATGAAAAAAATCTGGCTATCAATATCAATCCACTTAGAGGAGAGGAGCTAAATAGTTTTAAATCGTTGATGATTCGATCGATTCTTATTATGATTCGATCCAACTCTATGCCCTCTAGGAGATTAACTGATGCCTACTTGGAGATCAAGGGGGTTGCAAATATGCATCTATTTGATTTCTCTGAGATAGAGATGGCATATAAGGCAGGATATGATGAGATTAAAGCCAATTGGGAAGAGTTATCTAAAAAGTTGCTATAATTCCAGCTATATTTTATAATAAGCAGGAAAAATGGAACAGAGAGTACGAGTACTGATAGATTGTGATGATGCCAAGGGTTTGGTTTATAAAATTTCAAAAGTTTTTTATGATAGAGATCTGAATATTGAGAACAACCGTGAGTTTGTAGACAAAGAGCAGGGTAAGTTTTTTATGCGTACAGTTGTGACAGGTGAGTTTGATAGTGATGAGTTGAAAAAGGCTCTACATCAGGTGATACCTAACTCTGCAAATCTTCAAGTTATAGATCCAAAACGCAAAAAAATTGTTATTTTGGCTACTAAAGAGTCTCATGCATTGGGTGATATATTGATTCGTCATGAGGCAGGGGAGTTGGATGCAGATATTGAAGCAGTAGTAGCCAACCACAATACTTTGGAGGGGTTGGTTAGAAGATTTAATATTCCATTTTTTTGTGTAAGTGCAGAGAGAGTGAGTCGAGAAGAGCATGAAGAGAAGATGATGGAGCTTATAGATGAGCATAGTTTTGACTATATCGTCTTGGCAAAATATATGCGTATCTTGACCCCAAAGTTTGTCTCTAGCTATCCTAAAAAAATTGTCAATATTCATCACTCATTTCTTCCTGCATTTATCGGAGCAAATCCATATAAACAAGCGTATAAAAGAGGAGTCAAGATCATCGGTGCAACAGCTCATTTTGTTACCGATGACCTAGATGAAGGCCCTATTATCGCTCAAGAGGTTATCCCTGTTAACCATCGATTGGAGTGGAGGGATATGCAACGAGCAGGACGAGATGTAGAGAAGATAGTTCTCTCCCGTGCTTTGAGTTTGGTTCTAAATGATAGGGTTTTTCTCTATGGTAACAAGACAATAGTCTTTTAAGTTCTACTCTTTGCACACATAGGGTTTACAGATTCGACTCTGTCTGTCCCATTGACCACAATCTTCGATACACTTATCCTCTTGAAAACACCAATATAGGGTGTATCCCGCCCATAAAAATATAAAGGTAAGTATTGTTAAAATTATATTACTGAACATAAATTTTTTCTCCTTGACTATGACTTTTAAACTCTGGAGCATAGATACTCTCTATAGTGGCGATCCCATTGGAGAACTCTCCTGTGTGGGTTACAAATAGAGGATACTCGAAAATATAAGTTCCCTTTTTGAGATACTCTATAAAAAAATAGGTAGCACTATCTTTTGTACTCTCATAGTATCCCAACCCATCTTGGTATCTATATTGACTCAATCTGTTGAGTGGTTCTAGTGTTGATGCTCTACCATCTTTGAGCATGATATACTCCATATCTCTATCTGTTTTTATCTCGATGTGTACTTTTATCTTATCTCCTACATTTATAGCTCTCTTTTCTATAGGAGTGACTACTTCATTTTCCACTAAAAATAGTCTCTTGTTTATACTAAGAGGGCTTTTTTTAGATTTGTTTATTTTATCAAAATTTTCAAAATATTGCCAATATAACCCTCCCCATGCTATATTAGAGTTTGGATTTTTGACTTTTATTGTTGCCATTTTATTATCAAATTTATTGAAACTTACTTTTATATAACCTGTCCCCTCTTGGGCAGTAGATTTTGCTTTTTCTAGTGTTGGATGATAGTTGATTGCTGTATCAAAAGAGAGATCTACGAGTCTGTTATTTGAGATAAACTGATTATCAGATAGAAGAGCATATATAGCTGAGGCTGTTGCTTTTGTTGTTTTCCAGTGACTCATTTGTCTATTTTTAAGTAGCCATTTTGTTAGTAGTTTGACAGCCTTTTGATCATTGGCTACTATCTTGAAGACGCTCATCATTAGAGTATGTGTCTCTATAGGTAGTTGATTCCAATAGAAACCGTTGTTATATTTAAAATACATCCCAAGCTCATCACTAACTAAGGCTCTCTCTTTTAGTGAGTTGACAATACTCATCGCCTCTGTAGGATCAAGAGTAAGTGCAATCATGGCCTGTTCATAGAGAGGTTTTTCTCTCCAATATCTCTTCTCTTGATCTATATAGTAGTTGTATGCAGATGCCACTTCGGGGGTTTGTGGGTATAGGTATTGATTTCTAACATATAGATAGTGGATAAGTATAGAGCTTAGGTGATCTTCCTCTCTCGTTGTCTTCTCTCTATCTATAGATTTTTGTAGAGATCTATACTGCTCTAACATTTTGTTGTCCAAAAATCGAATAGTATCTCTATCTATCGCCTCTTCGTATCTATTATTGATACCAATTTTTTTGAGTTTTGCAAACCCCTCTGCTATATATTGGGTGATATACCAGTTGGATCTTCCTCCCTGAAACCATGCCCATCCTCCATCTGCTTGTTGTTGTGATAGAAGTTTGCGATAGGTCTCTCCTTGCTCTTTAGATAGTCTATTTAGATCAAATAGAATAGCTAAGTTTTTCTGTTGCTCCTCTTGATTTTGTGCATCCAAAACCCAAGGGGTCTCCTCTATAAGGATACTTTTGAGTTCACTATTTGTACTCAATGCACTCTTTAGCTCTTTTTTGCTTTTCCATCTCTGAAATATATTTTTGATTTTGGGTGAGCTGTTGATGATCTTTGATGCTATAGTGTTAGCAAAATATCTATTAAAAGTCTGTTCATTACACTCATGTGGGTATTCCATGAGATAGGGGAGTGCCTTGATCGCATACCATATAGGATTTGATGTGAACTCTACGGTTAGTTTATGATTTTTTAGAGTTTTTGAGTTGTTGTTTTTTAGTGAATCTAAAGTAAAGCTCTTCTCCTCTTTTGGATCTATTGATATAGCTTTACTCTCTGTAACAAATATGCGTTTTGATAGTATAGGTCTGATTATCTGTTCAGCATCGGTATGAGTGTCTGTTTTGGCGATGAGAGTATGTTTTATTGCAGGTGTTATATCTATATTGGGTATTTTGATTTTAAAATCAACAACAGCTGAGCCTCCTTTTGGGACAACAAATGGTTTAGAGAAAATGTGTTTTCCATATATTTTTTGTTCTGTTTCTGGGTTAACCAGTTGTAGTTCACACTCTCCTCTTAGCTCTTTTTTGCTCATATTGATCACTTTTGCAGAGAGTAATATCTTGTCTCCTTCTATAAAAAATCTAGGTAGATTGGAGACAACCATCAGGTCTTTTTGTGTGATAATCTCTTTTTCTATTGTGGCAGTCTCCAAATTTTTTGTGTGTATAAATCCCAAAAAATTCCAACGAGTTAGCATATCATTGGTCTGAAAATCTATAATAATATTGCCATCTTTATCTGTTCTTAGTTGAGGTTTAAAAAACATGGTCTCTTGTAGATTCTTTCTGACCTGAATGGTTGTCGCTTTTTTAAGTGATTTTGCATCCTCTTCAAACTTTGTAAAAGCTTGAATATCTCCCCCCATGCCATCCTGATCACTATTCATAAAAACCTCTTCCGTGGAAGGGGCTACTAGGGTAGCAGAGAGATATTTTTTATTTTTTGCTTCTTCAAATCCTCTACTTCCATATATATCAAATGTAAACCAGTTGAGTTTGTGGAACCTTCTATCCCTTTCGGCTATGGGTTTCATCCAGCTTCCTGAATCCTCTTGGTCTCTAAAATTAGGTATATTCCACCTATTTCTATACTCTACTCTATTTTTGGGAAATAGTCTAGGTAGATCAAATTGATGTTTGACAAACTCATCAAGAGAGGCATCATAGAGAGTGGCTACCATCTCTGCTACTAGACTCTCTTTATCTTCTCCACTAACCTTTAGACTCCATCTCTCTTTGCTATTTGGTTTTAGTTTATCTCTAAAGCTTACAAGCTCAACTTTTAGTTTTTTGTTCCAAGGAACGGGGATAACACCTTTTTGAGTATATGTTCTATTGTTTTTAATAAGATATAGAGTGTAGTAGAGATCTCCTCTATCTTTTTTCTCTATAGGTATCTCCTCTTGGGTTGAGCCTCTTATATCTAGCCATCTCTCTTTAATTATCTTTGATCCTCTATGGATACTCAAAAAAACAGAGCTATTTGCATCTGAGCTTTTGAGTAAAAGTGTAGCTTTGGAGCCTACTTTGTAGCTTTTAGCATCTAGTATGTGCCACAAATATGTTTTGTATGGTGGTTGTAGAGAAGTTTTATCATATACCGTTATTTTTTTACTTTTTTGAACCTTTGTTCCATACTTGTCTTGGGTATGAAGAGTGATGATAAACTCTCCCTGTTCTAGCTCATCAAGAGGGACTATTTTTGATTTTTTGGTATCAAATTTTATGGTTCTAATAAGCAATCTTTTTCTCTTCTCTCGACTACTGTATCGATAGTGCTTAAAGAGTTGTTCAAACTTCTTCTTGGAATATAGTGGTTTTTCTACCTCTTGCCAGTATCGTTTTCTATAGACTTTTTGATCTGGTTTTAGTCTCTCTATGGTGAGTTCTCCCTCTATTGGCTGGAACTCTCCATCCAAGTTGGTACTCTCTATTTTTAGCTCTTTTTTTGATTCTTTGTCTAAGTTTTTATCTATAATCATCTTGACATTGGTTGAGACAAAACCAAGCGTAATAGTTTTTTTATTAGATTGTGTCTCCCCTGTAGTATCTGTTATATCTACAGATATTTCATAGCTAAAGCTAGGTTTATCCTCTGGGGAGATCAGCTTATCGACAAGTGCTTTAAAATTAATCTCAAAATTTCCATCTTTGTCTGTTTTTAGCTCCCCTAAAGCGATACGCTTGTTCTCTCCTCTAGGTACTGCTCTTCCCCATTCAATCCAAGGAAAACTAGTGACTCTTTGGACGGTATATCGTATCTTTGCACTCTCTATCCCATTACCTGTATAGGCTTTTGCTGTTCCTTTTAGCGTGATGGTGTCACCTAGTTTATACTCTTTATCTATCTGATGCAGGAGTACTTCAAATTTTGGGCGTTTGTACTCCTCTACAAAGATATTTTTGTTGCCACCTAGAGTAGAAGAGAGATGCATTGATCCTAGTAACCCACCTTTTGGTGCTATAAATGATCCATTGATTGTTCCAAACTGATTACTTTTAAAAGTTTTAGAGTCTATCTTTTGGTTGTTAGTATCATAAAATGTTACAACTATCTTTCTATTTGTAATAATTTTTGGTGTTTTATTTTTGGTGCTTTTTACAGCTAACCCTTTGAAAAATATGGTCTGTCCTGGTCGATAAATAGCTCTATCTGTAAAGAAGTATAGATCTGATTTTTTTTGATTTTTATGCTTTTTATAGCGTCTATTGGAGTATCTATTATCTTCAAAATATAGAGAATCTTCATTGTATTCTAGATGGATGGAGTAGTAATCTTTTCCTTTTGGTATTTTGATTAATCCCTTTTTGTCACTTATTTTTGAGTCCAGAACTCTTCTCTCATCTTTTTGGGTTTTTGAGTTATAGTGGTGTGCATAAAAAGTTGCTTTTACCCCTTTTAGTGCTTTGCCTGTTTTTCTATCTACTACCAATAGTTTGGACTTTTGATGTAGATAAGATAGGTTGGATACAGTAGAGATATTATAGAGTAATCCTCTATCACTATTTCTGTTTTTGGAGATCCTAAATAGGTATCTTCCATATGGGTAACTCCCTAGAGAGACTTCTGTACTATGACGTTTATAGTCACTGCTTTTTGGAAGGGTGATATTAAAATCATTGAAACTTTTGAGTTGGCTTATATAGTTGCTTTTCTCTTCGCCATAGAGCTGATTTATTATATTATACTCTTTGTCATCAAGTTTTACCACACTTGCAAATATGGTTTTGATATTGGTGTAATCGACTCTTACTAAGATATTTTCATTAGGAAGATTGACTCTCTCTATATTAAATCCTAAAAATTTTGCCTCTATATTTGTCTTTATATTTTGAGATATTTTTGCTATATATTTGTCTTTACTTTTTATTCCTCGGTTAGCATAAGTTATTGCTTTTTCGTACTCTCCTTGGTTATAGTAGTACTCAGCAAGATAGTATAGTGCGTTGCTATTTGTATATTGGGACTCCAAAGATCTTAGGGCATCTATATAGTAGGAGTCTCTATTTGGAGCTGTAAAGTTGTCATATACAAATTGAAGTCTCTCTATATTGATATACTCTAATGCTTTAAAATCTTTTCTATTTTGGTGAAATTTGAGAAGTTCTTGATAAATAATTAGGGTTTTGTATCGATATGAATCTTTATCTTTTGTCTCAAAAGGATATTTGATAAAAGAGTTTATACTTCCAAATGCCTCTTTGTCTTGTATCTGAAACTCATATATAGGTTTATGCAGATAGTTTCTACTATTCCTAAGATATTTTAACGCTCTAAATGCCAAAAAATCATAAAGTGTTGGTCTTAATCCTTGAGTATTTTTTGAAGGAGTGAGGATCGCTTTGCACTCTTCTATTTCAACTTTTTTTGCTCTATCCCCCAAAGATTCTATGTAGAGTTGGAATGCTCTATCCTTAATCTTCTCTATACTCCAAGTCTTAATATCAGAACTAGTATTATCTTGGATATTTGCTCTTTTTCTAATCTTATACATATTTTTATTAAGATAGTTAGAGTACATTTGGGCTAAAACAGATTTTAAAATAAGTTTGGTTTTTGTTTTTTTAGTTGATATTAATTCTGCTTCGATATTTTTAATACTTTTTGCATAAGCATCTTCATTTATCTCTATATGATATGTCTCTCTATGAAGCAGAGCTTTAATAAGTTGATTTTCATCCCCTCTTTTTTTTGCTTGATTATATATATTTTCTACTACACTTAATGCACTTTTTGGGACTCTTTTTTGCTCAAATTCTCTTACCTTATCCCATTGATCCTGATAGCTTTGAGTATAGGCAGATATTGTAAAAAACAGAATTATAGATAATAATCTTTTCATAGTTGTTGATCCTTGAACGGTATGTAACAGTATATATCAAAAAGGTTTATGGATTGTAAATATTGGATGATTATTTTTTAGATGAGTTTGTTACTCACAATTTAATATTGTGAGCAACAAGTGATTTGGAATTAGTCTCTGGATATTTCACCACGATAACTCATGATACCACCTGAATGGTTAATGACTCTATCCATGCCATTTTGTCTGAATACATTTTGGACTTGACCACTTCTTGCACCTGTTCTGCATGTAAATATAACAGCTTTATCCTTGTTCTCCTCTATAAATGCCTGAGCCCATGACTGAAAGGATGAAGTAGGTTTCAATAGATCTACCCCTTTAAGATGCCCTGCATCATACTCCATCTGCTCTCGAACATCCACCAAAATAAAATTAGTAGTACCAGCTTCTCTCTCTTTTAATAGAGCCTCTAGTTCATTAGAGTTTATATGACTTTTTTTTAACAGTTCACTCATATTTAATCAATTCCTTTGTATTGTTATATCCTAGATTATACATAAAACTTATTATAGTTTGATTGATTAGCTATTCTCTTTGACATATTCTGGAGTACAAAATATCCCACAGTGACACTTTCCTTCCTCTTCTAGCTCTTTTTCTATTGCAGGTTTACAAGGACAGACTCTATCATCAACACTTTTGTACTTTCCTGGTTTACTATCATCTGGTTCTACCATGAAACATGGACAAAATCTTTTTCCATAGATCATTTTATTTCTAGCAAGACCCATTGTGACACCTTCGTTGACATCTTCTATAGGGTGATATACCCATCCAAATTGTTTACATATTTTGTCTGTAAATTTTTTTGTTTTCTCTAGTTCGTTCAAAAACTCATCTGAACTCATATCAATCTGTTTCATCATATCTGACTCCTGTTTTTTACCATAGTATCTTAAACTGTTTTAATATATAATGCTATAAATTAAAATAATATAAGAAAAAGGAATAGTGTGACTATAGACAACACAGTACTAGAAAAATTAGAAAAACTCTCTATGTTAAAAATTGAAGAGAGTAAAAAAGAAGAACTGGCTAATCAGTTGACAGAGATTTTGGCTTATGTTGAAAATTTAGGAGAGCTAGATACCGATAATCTTGATGCCTCGTTCTCTACCCTAGCAGGTGGAACACCTATGAGAGAAGATACTCCAAGAAGTAATCCAAAGGTATCAAAAGATATATTTTCTCATGCTCCAAATGCCGAAAATGACTTTTTTATTGTCCCTAAGATTATAGAATAAGATTAATATAATAATTTAATAGTAGAATAAGAAATTAAAAATTTAATAAATTATTAAGGAAAATTCTTATGGCTATAGATATAAAAAAATTACTAAAAAGTGTTGTGAGTCATGGCTCATCCGACCTACACCTTGTCGCCAGATCTGAACCACAGATCAGAATAGATGGCTCTCTAAAAGCTGTCAATCTACCAAAGTTGACAGGTGAAGATATAGAGGAGATGACCTATGCACTCCTTACTGAAAAACAGAAGAAAGTTTTTGAGGAGGAGTTGGAGCTAGACTTTGCAATTATGCTTCCAGGTATTGGTCGTTTTAGAGCAAACTACTATCGTACTCTTGGAGATATAGCTGCTGCTTTTAGGATTATTCCTACTGATATTCCCTCTCTTGATGATCTAAATGCACCTCAAATCTATAAAAAACTTGTTCAACGAGAAAAGGGACTTATTCTTGTTACTGGACCTACAGGTTCAGGTAAATCAACTACTCTAGCGGCTATGTTAAATGAGATAAATGAGACTGAATATAAACATATCGTTACTGTTGAAGATCCTGTGGAGTTTATTCATGAGAATAAAAAGTGTGTCTTTTCCCATAGGGAGACAGGTAGCGATACCAAAAGCTTTGCCAAAGCACTCAAATATGCAATGCGTCAAGATCCAGATATTATTCTGATTGGGGAGATGAGAGATAAGGAGACTATTGAAGCAGCATTGACAGCGGCTGAGACAGGTCACTTGGTCTTTGGAACTCTTCATACCAACTCTGCCCCAGGGACAATTAACCGTATTATTGATGTTTTTGCAGGAGATGAACAGGGTCAGATCAGAGCGATGATCTCTACCTCTTTGGTTGCTGTTATCTCACAAGTTCTTCTTCCTAAGGTAGGAGGTGGTCGAGTAGCTGTACCTGAGATCATGACCACAAATCACGCTATGGCTAACTTGATTCGAGAAAACAAAGTACACCAACTCTATTCTCAAATGCAACTAGGACAAGGAGAGAGTGGGATGCAGACACAATCTCAGGTTATGCTCAAATTTTTAAAAAGTGGAGTTATTAGCAAAGAGAGTGCGATACAGTACTCTAATAAACCAGATGAGCTTAGAAAGCAGATAAATTTTAGGTAAACACAAAAAAACAGATAGTTTAAAGTTTTGTCTATATAAGTTTTAGATATAATCCCATCCAAAATTTATCTCTATTAAGTGGGTGTTGTGTATGTTTGATTTAAATATGATTGATATGGTTGTAGTAGGACTTATCCTTTTTCTTAGTCTAAAAGGTATGGTCAATGGTTTTTCAAAAGAGCTTTTTAACTTTATTGGTCTTATTGGTGGGGTATATGTTGCGTCAAGAGTCAATACTGTTGTGGGAGAGTTTGTAAGTAGTAATATATTCCCAATCTCTCATGAACCAACTCTTAAATTAGTTGGTTTTATTGGCACTCTGATGGCTATTTGGATGATTTCAAATCTTGTATCCTCTATTTTTGAAAAAGTTTTATCTGAAGATGTAGGTATTTTGAGTAGACTTCTTGGTTATATAATAACTGTGGTTCGATATGTGGCTATCTTTGCAATTATCATCGTCAGTGTTCAAAATATAGAACTCATCTCAAAAAAACTTGAAACACACTCTAAAGATAGTCAAACAATCCCAGCACTTAATGAAGTAGGGTCTATCCTCCTAAACATAGAGGATAGAAACCTAACTGCAATAGAGGACTCAAATGAGAGTCAAAAGATTGATTTAAACTCATTTGATTTAGATCAAAATGATAGTAATCATACCGAAGAGTAGGGGATAAATATATGCCAAAAAATACTGTACTATACGAAGAGGTGCTTCAAAACTTCAAAAAACTGTTAAAAGCAAACTCTCTAAAGTACACAAAACAGAGAGAGCTGATACTAGAGATCATCTTCAATAATGATGGGCATTTTACACCTGAAGATATTTATAATCTGATCAAAAAAAGCTATCCTGAGGTTAAGTTAGGTATAGCAACCGTTTATAGAACACTTACTCTTTTGGAAGATGCAAATATCGTAAGCTCTATCTCATTTGGGACTCAGGGTAAAAAATATGAGTTTGGACTCAAAGATCATCATGATCATCTTGTCTGTCTAGAGTGTGGAGATATATCTGAGTTTTATGATGGGACAATTGAGAAGCTTCAAGAGGAGATCGCAAAGAAGTACAACTTTAAGATGACTAACCATATCATGAAGATTATGGGTATCTGTTCGGTTTGTCAAGCCAAATAGATCTCCCCCCTCAAAACGAATAACAAATCATTGCACATTATAAAAATAGTTAGAAAAATAGTCATAAATAGGAGCAACCTTGATATTTGAAAATCAATATATTCAAGAGAGAATTAAAAAAATAGAAAAATTAAAAGATGAGGGTATCAACCCTTATCAAAATCAGATCAAAAAAGGGACACCATCGGGTCAATTTTTGAGTGAGTGTAGTTATGTCCATGATATAGATACTGATGAGATGAAAAAAGATGAGACCAAAGAGTATAGACTTACAGGTCGTCTTAAATTTATGAGAATTATGGGAAAAGCATCTTTTGCTAAGATAGAAGATCAAGATGGATTGGTACAGATCTACTTCAATCGTGATGATCTTCCTGAGGGATACTACAACACTGTTGTCAAGAGACTCTTTGAAGTTGGTGATATTATAGAGGTTAGAGGGTATCCTTTTGTTACAGGGACAGGAGAGCTTACACTTCACTGCCTAGAGGTGAATATGGTAACCAAAGCGATCTCTCCACTACCTGAGAAATTCAATGGTATCAAAGACCAAGAGATAAAGTATCGTCAACGATACCTTGATATGATTATGGATTCTTCTGTCAAAGATAGATTTATCTTGCGTTCTAAAATCGTATCAGGGATTAGAAAGTTTTTTGAGAAGAAGGGTTTTTTGGAGGTTGAGACTCCTATGTTGCACCCAATTCCAGGGGGTGCAAATGCTAAACCATTTACAACCCACCATAACGCTTTGGGTGTAGATAGATTTCTCAGAATTGCACCTGAACTCTATCTCAAAAAGCTCATCACTGGTGGGCTAGAAGCTGTATTTGAGATAGGCAAAAACTTCAGAAATGAGGGGATTGATGCTACACATAATCCTGAGTTTACAGCCATTGAGTTCTACTGGGCGTACAAGACCTATATTGAGCTGATGGAGATTACTGAGGAGCTTTTTGATTATCTGTTTGATAGTCTAAAACTAGATAGAAAACTCTCTTATGGTGAGCTAGAGATCGACTTCTCAACTCCATTTGCCAAAGTCTCATGGATTGATTCTATTGTCGATATTGGTGGCGTTCCAAGAGAGATAGCAGAGGATAGAGATAGAGGTTTGGATTATCTAAAAGAGAGAAATCTCAAATATGATAACAACTGGACAATAGGTTATGTTCAGGCTGAACTCTTTGATGAGTTTGTCGAGCCAAAACTGATCGATCCAATTTTTATCACTGATTATCCTGTTGATATCTCTCCTCTAGCGAGAAGAAATGATGAAAATCCTGCGATCACAGAGAGATTTGAGTTCTTTGTAGCTGGAAAAGAGTTAGCAAATGGATTTAGTGAGCTTAATGATCCACTAGATCAGTATGAGAGATTCAAAGGTCAAGTGGATGCCAAAGAGGCAACAGGTGATGATGAGGCTATGCATATGGATACCGACTTTGTCAAGGCTCTTAGCTATGGAATGACTCCAACCGCAGGAGAGGGTATAGGGATAGATAGATTAGTGATGATGCTGACTAATCAGCACACTATCAAAGATGTTCTTCTCTTTCCTGCTATGCGTCCAGAAGCACCTGTAGTGGAAGCTCCAAAAGTGGATGCCTCTAAACAGTGCAAAAAGTGTGGGCATGATGTAGCAGAGGAGTTGAAACCTGCTAAAAAGGGTAAAGGGATGTTCTGTATGGATGTTTCTGCTTGTAAAAAGCGAATTTCAGAAAGAACTTAAACTTTTAATATCGGTGCGTTGGGAAACGCACCCTACCAGATTTAATTTAAAAATATTAAGGTGTTCTTATATTAAATTTGATATAAATACGACATTAAACCCAAAGGAAACCCATGAGTTACTCAATGGAGACATTTGACCCAGAGATTTTTGAAGCCATCAACAAAGAGCTAGAGAGACAGACCGATCACTTAGAGATGATCGCTTCTGAAAACTTTACACTTCCAGCTGTAATGGAGGCTATGGGTTCTGTTTTGACTAATAAATATGCTGAAGGTTACCCTTATAAGAGATATTATGGTGGTTGTGAACATGCAGACACAGTAGAGCAACTAGCGATCGATAGAGCTTGTGAACTCTTTAACTGTAAGTTTGCCAATGTTCAACCACACTCAGGAAGCCAAGCCAATGGTGCTGTATACGCTGCGTTACTCAAACCGTATGATAAAATTTTGGGTATGGATCTTAGCCACGGTGGTCACCTGACTCATGGATCTAAACCCTCTTTTTCAGGTAAAAACTATCAGAGTTTTACCTATGGTGTAGAGCTTGATGGATATATTAATTATGATAGAGTTTTGGATATTGCTAAAATAGTTAAGCCTAAAATCATCGTCTGTGGAGCTTCTGCTTATGCTAGAGAGATAGATTTCAAAAAGTTTAAAGAGATTGCGGATGAGGTTGGTGCTATTTTGTTTGCTGATATTGCACACATTGCTGGTCTAGTCTGTGCCGATGAGCATATGAGTCCATTCCCATACGCTGATGTAGTTACAACCACAACTCATAAGACTCTAGCAGGGCCAAGAGGTGGTATGATCATGACCAATGATGAGGCTATTGCCAAAAAAATAAACTCTGCTATTTTCCCTGGACTTCAAGGTGGACCATTAGTTCATGTGATAGCAGCTAAGGCAGTAGGATTCAAATATAATCTATCTCCTGAATGGAAAGCTTATGCAAAACAGGTCAGAGCAAATACAAAAGTACTGGCTGATGTTCTTATCAAAAGAGGATTTGATCTGGTAAGTAATGGTACAGATAATCACCTTGTACTAGTCTCATTTTTAGATAAAGGATTCTCAGGAAAAGATGCTGATGCGGCACTTGGTAATGCAGGTATTACTGTAAATAAAAATACAGTTCCAGGTGAAACAAGAAGCCCATTTGTCACCTCTGGTATCCGTGTAGGAGCTGCTGCGTTGACTAGTCGTGGTATGAAAGAGGCTGAGTTTGAGATCATTGCTAATAAAATGGCAGATGTTCTTGAGAATATTGAAGATGCTGATCTTCATGCAAAAATCAAAGATGAGATGAGAGAGTTGGCATCTAATTTTGTTATTTATGATAAGGCTATCTACTAATCTTGAAACTAAAAATATTTGATTTAAAGTTTGATACAGACTTTTATTATATTCAAAGAGAGTCGATTGTTGATAAGATTACTTTCAACAATCGTACTTTCTATAGTAAGTTTGAAAAAGTAGATGAAGAGCCATCTTCTCTACTTCTTCAACAACATCTAAATGGTGAGATTACTATTGCTATGCCTATTATTAGAGGTGAAATTGTTGATTATATTGTCCTAGAGTATGAGAGGGAGGAGAGTGATCGTTTTTTTCATCTTATTAAGCATCTTTTAAAGTCCCTCAATATAGAGACATTTTATACTTATGAGAGTAGTAGAAATAACCATGTTCAGATTTTTATCCCTACAGATGGTCTATCTTTGAGTGATGCATATGTTCAAGTTGAAAATATACAGCATACACTAGAACTCAAATCATCTAAGCGATGCAAAATACTTCCTAATAAAAATTTACCTATAAAATATAATAAAATAAGACTTCCTCTAAAAAAAATGTAATTTAACGGTATCAAATAATTATTTTTGTGTTATACTCTGTTTAAAAAAAATGGAGGCTTAACCTTATGGAAAGCAAAAACTTAAATGATATAGTCATAGAGGACAGTGACAGCTCTAAAAAAGCACAGCTCAAAAACATATTGACGCTTTTAGCATTGTTGTTTATTATTTTAGTAATATCTATAGTTATTACCAAACTTATCTTAGGTAATGATAACGAAGTTGTTGAGAATGGACTTATGAGTTCAGATACAACTACAGAGGTTACAGGAGCTAATGCCTCATCAACCTCAACAGATTCTTCATCATTAGCAACTACTGCAACTGCTGCTGTAGCCGCTGTGGGAGCTACTGCTCTAGCAACAAGAGCTCTTAGTAATAGTGGATCAAAAGATGACACAGCATCTAAAAGTGCTGATACTAAATCTAGTGATACTAAATCTAGTGATACTAAAAAAAGTAGTGACACTAAATCCGCTGAGGTTGTTAAGCCTAAGCCTGTTGTTGCTGAAGAGAAAGCTCATGTTAGAAAGAAATTGACACTTAGAGATCATAGATCTAAGGACAAAGCCAAATCAAAAAGTAGTTCTTCATCACGTTCAACAAGATCTAAAGAGTCTAAAACTTATGTTCCAAGAGCAAGAAATACTACAAGAAGTTCTACACGAACTACAGCTACAAAGAGAACTCCAGCTCCAAGTGCAACAAGAGGATATTATATTAAAGTTGGTGCTTTTAAAGATCCTAGTTCAGCAATTAGAAAAATCAGAGCTACTCATCTAAGATATAGAAAGATTGGTACAAAAGATGGTAAAGCGACAAGAGTTTTAGTAGGACCATACTATAGTAGAAAAGATGCTCAAAATGATATGGCTAAAGTCAAGTCAAAAATTGCCTCTGATGCATATATAACAAAAATTAAGTAATAAGTTAAGTAGATGATTAAACAAGTTCTCTTTGACCAGCTAACTCCAGTTGCGATGTATGGGAAGATAAAAAATCTTTTCAAAGATGATATTACCATGCTTTTTGAGAGCGTGGTAAATAATAGTGATGGTAATTTCTCTTTTATTACAATTGGTGCAAAAGAGAGAATCAGTTATAAAAATGATCAAACGCTTTATACCAATACATCAGGTCAAATAGAAGAGCTAGATATTGATCCCTTTGAGTTTTTACAAGAGTACTATAGGCAATTAGACCGATCAACATATCAGCAATTAGCACAGGAGACAGGATTCTCCTTTGTTGATGGATTTATCGGTTTTATTGGATATGATATGGTTAAGGTTTTTGAACCAACATTAAAAGAGAGCATGGGCGAACTAGAGGATAATCTAAATACTCCTGATTTGGATCTTGTTCGACCTGCTATTATTATGGCATTTTCTCATAAAAGTGCCAACTTAACTATTATTTTAAATGATAAGAGATATGCTCCTCAGTTACAATTGATAGAAGAGAGTCTAAATGAGAACTCTTCTCCTCAATCTCTAAAAAAAGCTACTCTTGATGGAGATGGTATATTTTCTATTGATGAGGAGAGATTCAAATCTTTGGTACTTGAATCAAAGGAGATGATACGAAGTGGTGATATTTTTCAGATACTACTTGCTAATAGATATACACAAAAAGGTAAAATAGATCCTCTAAGTTTTTATCGTCTTCTCCGTTCTAAAAATCCCTCTCCTTATCTCTTTTTACTTGATTATGAAGAGTTCTCAATCTGTGGCTCTTCTCCCGAGGTAATGGTTCGTCTCTCTGATGACAAAATTCTCCTTCGTCCTATTGCTGGTACACGAAAACGAGGGAAGAATGCCACAAGAGATAGAGAGCTAGAATTAGAGATGCTAAATGATCCAAAAGAGTGTGCAGAGCATCTTATGCTTATAGACTTGGGACGAAATGATGTTGGAAGAGTCGCCAAAGTAGGAACAGTTGAAGTAACTGATATGATGAGAGTAGAAAAATACTCACATGTAATGCACATGGTAACTGATGTGGAGGCGACTATATCAGAAGATAAAGATATGTTTGATCTATTTCGTGCTACCTTTACAGCAGGTACAATGACAGGTGCTCCAAAGATCCGAGCGATGGAACTTATCGCAGGGTACGAGGGTCTAAAAAGAGGCTTTTACTCAGGATCTGTAGGTTATTTTGCCTTTAATGGTGAGATGGATAGCTCTATAGCTATACGAACTTCTTTGATTAAGTCTGACTCTATCACACTTCAAGCGGGTGCTGGTATTGTGGCTGATTCAATTCCTGAACTTGAGTATCTAGAGGTTAAAAATAAGCTAGGTGCATTACTAGCTACTATTAAGGATATGGAGAAGCTTTAGTTTAATTAGCTGGGCTTTGTTTTAACGGTGTTTTCGGGAGAAAACACCCTACTTGTGCTATAATTCTTGAAAATTTTTTTTAGGAATATTTATGCAACTTTTTACTATTTTTGGTAATCCCGTCTCTCACTCTAAATCACCACTTATGCACAACTTATCATTTCAAGGTCTAAATTATGATGGTTGTTATACTCGATATAGACTAGAAGATGGCTCTAGATTACGAGATAAATTTTTTGAACTTAATATCTCAGGAGCAAATATTACTGTCCCTCATAAAGAACACGCCTTTAATGCTTGTGATGAGCTTGATGAGTTTGCACAGAAGGTTGGGGCTGTTAATACTATAGTCAAAATAGGGGATAGACTCTATGGGTACAATACAGATGCCCCTGGATTTTTGAAAGCTATAGAGGAGTTTGGAGATGCAAAGAGAGTACTTTTCTTGGGGGCAGGGGGGACAGCACAATCTACATCTATAGTGCTTCGTGACGCAGGTTATGATGTGACTATTCTCAACCGTAGTGAAGGACGATTGGCACGTTATATAAAAGAGGGATTTAAGACTTATACTTTTGAGAGTTTTGAGATCGATAAGCCATTTGATCTAGTTGTCAATATGACCTCTGCTGGATTAGAGGATGAGAATCTTCCTTGTCCTATAGAGATACTAGAGAGTGTTGTTCCCCATGCTAGGGCTTGTATAGATGTTATCTATGGAAAGGATACTCCTTTTTTAAAGTTTGCAAAAGAGTATAACAAGCCAACCAAAGATGGATCGGATATGCTCCTATATCAAGGAGTTATTGCCTTTGAACACTTCACTAACAATCAATTCTCTTTTGATGAGATAGTGAAGCATATGGAGAAAGCTTTTTATTTATAATATCTATTTTTGAGAGATGGATAGAGAGTGAAAAGTGGGTTTGAAGCCCTGTTTTATGAGCTTATCCATCCCCCCTTTTAGATTAACAACATTATAGTTGTTCTTTTTTCCTAAGAGGTTTGCAACCATATGTGTTCTGCTACCAACATAACAAATAATAGCGAATTGTTCATTTTTTTCAACTATTTTGTTGATATTCTCAATAAATACTTCAATATCATAATTACCTCGTTCATCAAAGAAAGTTAGTAGATAAGCATCTTTTATAACTCCTGCCATAGCCCATTCGCTCTCTGTGCGTATATCAATAATCTTGAGTTTAGTATTTTTTATAAACTGGGGGGTTACCTCAACATCTGTTACTTTTGCAAAAAGAGTTGAACCCAATAGAAGTAATCCTAATATGATTTTATACATTTAAAGTATCCTTATGAATCGGTATTAATAAATAGTAGCACTTAATTGTGTATATTTAGTTGTACAAATTTTTTATAAATTATAAACTTTATCATAAGTTATTTTGTTATTGGAGTGTATGGTTCAGGTATGAATTTTTCTTGAAAAAGTTTCATCATTCCACCTTTGAGATTGACAACATTATAATCAAGTTGTTTGCCTAAAAAAGTAGAGATCATGCCTGTTCTGCTTCCTGTACGACAAATTAGGGCAAATTTCTCATCTTTTTTAACAATTTTGTCTAGTGCATCTAAAAAAGCTTGAATATCATATTTTCCTTGTTCATCAAAAAAAGTTAAAAGGTAAGCATCTTTGATAATACCTGTTTCTACCCACTCCCCTTTAGTTCTTATATCAATAATTTTTATCTTTGTATCTTTGATAAACTCTGGGGTTACCACAACTTCTGTAAGCTCTGCAAAGAGAGTTGACCCTAAAAGTAACACTCCTAATAATATTTTCTTAATCATATAATATCCTTGTTCAACTATATTAGATTTGTTTTTTAGAAAAATATCTAATAATTGTGTAAAATTTGTTTTTTTTTAATAGAGGAGAGGTTTTCTCTCCTTATTGATTAATGTAAAAAGTGTCTTACTGTAGTAAAATAGAGAGATATTCCATGCTCATTTGCTGCGTTGATAACCTCTTCATCACGGATAGATCCCCCTGGTTCGATAATCGCTTTGATCCCCGCTTTTGCCGCTGCATCAATACTATCTCTAAATGGAAAAAATGCTTCACTAGCCATTGCAGATCCACTCACATCTAGCTTCATCTCTTTAGCTTTTTTCAATGCACATTGAGCAGCATCGACACGGCTTGTCATTCCCATACCTACAGCTACCATTGCACTATCTTTGACATATACTACACAGTTTGATTTTGTAAGACCTGCTACTTTCCAAGCAATTTCAAGATCTTTCATCTCTTGGTTAGTGGCTGTTAGTTCAGATTTTTTGTGAGCATTTTTGACTTCATTGTCACAGATACAGTCAGAGTTTTGATAGACAAATCCCCCATCTACATGTTTGAAGTCATGGCTATCTTTTGACATTACAAGTCTACTCTCACCTGAGCTTTTGCCCCCTTGTGCAAAGAGTTTGAGTCGTTTTTTCTTCTCAAATACCTCTAATGCTTCTGGTTCAAAATCAACAGCCATTACCACCTCTAAGAATATCTCGTTCATCTTCTGAGCTAACTCTTTGGTGACTATCCCATTTACAGCTACAACCCCACCAAAAGCAGAGACAGGATCACACTTTAGAGCCTCTGTATATGAATCCAATAGTGTATCTTTGATTGCAAATCCACAAGGATTTCCATGTTTGACAATACATACAGCGTTCTCATCTCCAAAACTAGAAGCTATTTTTAACGCTCCGTTGACATCATTTATATTATTGAAACTAGCTTCTCCTTTTACCTGTTGGAAGTTGTTGCTAAAGTGAGTGTCAAACTCATACAAAGCACCTTTTTGGTGTGGATTTTCTCCATAACGGGTCTGGAATGATTTTTTACCTGTGATAAACTGATATTCTCCAAATCCACTGTTGAATCGTCCATTCATGTAGTTGGCTATCATCGCATCATAAGAGGCAGTATGTTCAAATGCTTTGATCATGAGGTCTCTTCTGAATTCTAGTGAGTCATTTTTGTTCTCTAGTGCATCAAGAACAGAGGAGTAGTCATCAACACTAGTAACGATAAGAACATCATTGAAGTTTTTTGCAGCAGAGCGAACCATTGTAGGTCCACCAATGTCGATATTTTCGATAATCTCACCGAAATCTTCGGTTCTTTCGATGGTCTCTTTAAAAGGATAGAGGTTGACACATACAAGATCGATCCCCTCAACGCCTAGCTCTTTGGCTTGGGCTACATGTGCCTCATCACCTCTTTTGTGTAGGATACCACCATGAACAAAAGGGTTTAGTGTCTTCACTCGACCCTCAAAACACTCTGGAAATTTGGTTACCTCATCAATCTCAATGACTTTGACACCGTTATCCGAGAGTTTTTTATATGTTCCACCTGTTGAGACAATCTCCCAACCCATCTTCTCTAGTCCCTGTGCGAACTCTACAATTCCATTTTTGTCACTTACACTGAGTAATGCTCTCATATACTGTTAACCTTAAATTTTTTTGGAATTATAGCCAAAGAGAGGTTATTACTCTATTAGCATCGCCTGTGCATGAGTGGTTCTTTTATCTTCAGGAGGTAGTTCCATATAGTCAAAGGAGTATATACTTCCCAAGTAGTGATCTGGGTCATTAGGGATAGGGAATTCAAATCCTTCAAATTTCATCTTTTTTAGAGGAAAGGTCTTTTTATGGTCAAACCATGCAGCAACATCAGGCATCTCTCCTCCATAGATAATCTTGGATTCATCTTTTCCCCACCCTTTATGCATCAAAGAGAGAGCTTTTTCTAGCATCTTTCGTATCTCTGGGTTATCTTTTCCTTTTGGTGTATGAATACTAACGGCAGATACAGAGCGAATAACCTTGAATATATCAGTGTAGAACTGCTTGTGGAACTCACTATTTGATAGTGTCATCATTGGAAAAATATCAACAAAGACCCCTTGATGATAATCTACTTTTTTGCCTACTTCATGAAACTCTACAATTTTTGCTTTTTGAGAGCGAAGTTTGATATAGTCAAAAGGAAATTTACTATCTGTTTGAGTAGTTTGAAAAAAGATAGAGTCAGGTAGCTCTTCTTGAGCTATCTCTATAAACTTATTATAATCCTCCAGTGGCATAGATAGATCTATATCATCATCCCAAGGGATAAATCCCTCGTGACGAACAGCCCCAAGCAGAGTGCCTGAGTCTAGCCAGTATTGCAACTTATGTTTAGTACAAATTTTGTCAAACTCAACTAGCATCTCTAACATTATAAGTTGAGCTTCTCTCAATATCTTTGGATCGATATTAGCCATTTTTTCTCTCTATCCCATAGTAGTCATGCATCGCATCTATTAGCACATCGGTATATGCTCTAGTCATATCTCCCATATGTGAGACTCTAAAGATTATATCTCTTTGATCTCCTCCATTAGGGCATACCATCACCTTGTATCCATCCTCTAAACCATTTACTATGTCCATCGCTGATTTACCATCTGTTGGAGTTAGAGTTGTCATCGCATTTGGCATAAAAGGAGTGTACTCTTTGAGTGGAAGCTCTTTGATACTTGCTCTAAAATACTCAGCAATATCTTTGGCTCTTGTGATGCTCTGTTGTACTCCACCTCTTCGCTCTATCTGTGTTAGTCTAGCTTCTAGTTGGAGCATAATAGTTACAGCAGGAGTATATGGAGTCTGTCCTCTCTCTCCATTTCGTAGATAATCTTTGAAGTTAAAGTAGAGGTTTTTGATCTCTTGTACTCTATTTAATGCTCTTGGTGTTAGGATAACCATTGTGAGTCCAGGAGGGAGTGCTAGACCTTTTTGGCTACTAGCTATGATAACATCTATATTTTGAGTGGACATATCTATAGGATCAGTCACTAGCATACTAATTGCATCTACAATAAATAGTAGGTCATTTCTCTTAGCATATGCACCCATTGCATCTAGGTCATAGATATGTCCTACACTAGTCTCATGTGCATTGACAATAAGTGATGTAAAATTCTCTTTTGGAGCTAACTCCTCTATATCTGATAGATTTGTATTGCTTACTTTGAAATCTGTATGTGGAATATCATGTACATTACAAATATCGACAAATCTACCTCCAAAACCACCACCATGTACTACTAGTGCATTGTCATCTTTGGTTAGAAGATTCATCACCACTGATTCCATCCCTGCTGTTCCTGATGCTGTCAAGAAGATAACCTTTG
>Ga0256827_10000540_pt1 | contig 23482 bp, 21 predicted proteins | sample CV84metaG_FD_185977 | JGI IMG/M metagenome (GOLD analysis project Ga0256827, IMG submission 185977) | Hydrothermal vent microbial communities from East Pacific Rise, Pacific Ocean - CV84 | ecosystem: Environmental > Aquatic > Marine > Hydrothermal vents | place: Pacific Ocean: East Pacific Rise...
CCGTAAAGTCCTGCTAGAGAACTTGAACTTTCTAAAGAGTAGATGAACTCTGCTTTGGTATTGATCTTTACTTTGTCAAGTTCTGCTTGTGTGACATCACCTTTTTTAAGTTTGTCTAGCTCTGTGATGATCTCTTTTTCTACAGCTTCAGGTTCAATTCCCGGTGAACAGAGTGCCATAATGAGAAAAACCCCCGGATCTGTCAATTCCATATTATAGCCGTATACTTGGTTAACAAGATGCTTTTCATGTACCAGTTTTTTCTCAAAACGAGAACTTTTCCCTGAACTTAGAATGTGACTGATAGCAGAGAGTACTACTTGGTCTTCATGTGCATAATTAGGGATAGCATAGGTGATGGCTAATGTATCGACCTTATTACTTTCTTTATGAAGAATAGCACGTTTACTTCCGTCTACTTTAGGCTCTACCGCATGTACTTCAGGTATTTTATGTTTATTCTCTATCTTACCGAAATGTTTTTCTGCTTCTTTGAAAACAAGCTCAGGCTCAATATCTCCTGCCACAACCAAAATAGCATTATCGGGTTGGTAATAACGGTGGTAAAATGCTTGAATATCTTCTATTTTCCATGAAAGTATATCTTCCATAAAACCTATAGGAAGCCAATGGTATGGATGGTAAGTGAAATGTGTATTGAACACTCTGAAGTAAAGATAACCCATTGGGTTGTTGTCTGTTCTTAAACGTCTCTCTTCAGCTACGACATCACGCTCTTTTTGGAATTCTGCATCATCCAGTTTAAGGTTTGTCATAAGCTCTGCAAAGAGATCAAGTGTCATAGAAAGATTCTTACTTGCAGTTTTTATGTAGTAGTGTGTTTTGTCAAATCCTGTAGAAGCATTGTTCACACCACCGCGACTTTTGACGATCGTGTCGAATTCACCGGCTTTAAGTTTATCGGTAGATTTGAAACTTAAGTGTTCTAGCATATGTGCCATACCGCTTTTACCCATGACTTCGTTTCTGCTTCCTACTTTGTAGTAGATGTCTGTTGTAATGACTCCTGAGTCGTTCTCCATGGGAATGACAACGATCTGCAGTCCATTGCCTAATGTTTTTGTAAAATGTTTTGGTAATGAGTTTGCCATTAATGTTCCTGATAGTAAAAATAGTGTGAACACTATTTTAGTGAATAGTGAATAGTGAATAGTAAATAATGATGGTTTAATCATCTCCAGTCAGCTCCTATAGCTTCAGATATATGACTATACCCATCTTTCTTTAACAATGCAACAAGTCCCTCATTGATCTCTTTGATGAGTGTCGGACCTCTGTAGACCAGCATAGAGTAAACCTGTACCAGTGATGCACCGGCTTTGATACGTTTATAGGCTTCTTCTGCAGAGTCTATACCACCTACAGAGATAAGCATGGTTTTACCATAGAGTTCTTTCCCTATTGCTTTAAAGAGTTGATAGCTTTTCTCAGTAAGTAGAGCACCGGAGATGCCACCGAAATCTTTTTTACGTGGACTGTCTGTAAGAGAGTAATCAATGGTTGTATTGGTAGCGATGATCCCTGCAGCCCCTGCATCAACAGCTGTGTTACAAAGGTCAATGGCATCCTGTGCTTCCATGTCCGGAGCGATCTTAAGGAAGATCGGCTGATCTGTGATACTTTTTGCCATAGCAAAGATCGCTTTAATAAAGTTCTCATTCTGCAGATCCCTTAGACCCGGAGTATTGGGTGAAGAGATATTGATCACGATATAGTCACCATAGTTCTTAAATGCTTTAAAGAGTGTCTCATAGTCATTCAGTGCTTCATTTTCAGGTGTCACTTTGTTCTTGCCGATATTGATCCCGATAGGGTAGTCAAAGAAGTAAAGCTTTTTGAGTTGTTGAAGCATATAGTGGCTTCCTTTGTTGTTAAAGCCCATAGCATTTTGGATGGAGTTATCTTCAATAAGTCTAAAAAGTCTTGGCTTTGCATTTCCATCTTGAGGTTTAGGTGTAACTGTACCTATCTCTGTAAATCCGAATCCCATCGTTGGCATAGCGGTAATGTATTGTCCATCTTTGTCAAAACCGGCACCAAGACCTACAGGATTTTGGAATGTACGTCCAAAGAGTGTCTGATTCAGCATAGGATGTGAGACAAAATATTTATTTTTCAAATAACGTAAGAGTGTAGGGCAATGTGAAGCTGTACGAAGTCCTAAGCCTGCAAGAGTATGTGCAGTCTCCGGGTCAAGTTTAAAAAGTATTTTTTTGAGGTTCTGATAAGTAAAAAAGGACACTATAATCTCCGTAATAAATTACGTGATTATAGCGAAAAGTCAATAAAAGTAGTGTAAGGCGAGTGTTGCACCTTGAATATCATCTAAGGCATCAAATTCTTCAACTTTATAATAGTGATAGCTTAAGTCAGCATCTATATTATCAGTTGCATAGATGATCAATCCTAGATTTCCGCCATAAAAATATCCACTGGTATCAGTGAGTCCATTTTCTTCATATTTGATACTCCCTAGACTAAAACCTAAATAGGGTCTGATCTCAGGCATATCGAACATTTTATCCATCAGTATCTTATCGACTTCAAGAGAAAAAGTTCTATAGTTGCTATTTTTAAAATAACTGAACATGGTACGCCACTCTACGGTTTGTTTACCATATCTGATCCCTAGCGTTGTTTCTCTGTTTGAGTTATTTTTTAAGTCAACAGTATGTGTAGATACAGTAACACCTAAAAAAGGAAACTCTTCTAACTCTTGGCTGAAAAGGGATGTAAAAATAAGTGAAAAGAGAACAATAATCCTCGACATAAAATATCTCCATACTAAAAATAATGTAACCCGGCTAACTTGATAAAGGAGTCCCGTGGCTTTCTGTCCCATTTTCACAAATGGTTTAGCAATTCAACTCGTATAATATCTTTATTTTTGTTAAGAGAGTCTTACGGTCTGTATTTATAAATTCTTTGATAATTTTCTATATGTATCGCATTTTTCAAGGAGAAGATCATGAGAACCTCTGCAAATAATCTTTCCTTCTTGGAACACTAAGATCATGTCAGCATGTTCAATAGTACTGAGCCTATGTGCAACAGTAAAGGTGATCATTTGAGATTTTGATTCTTCTAATGCACGCTGGATCAGTGCTTCACTTTTATTATCAAGTGCAGAGGTTGCTTCATCTAAAATAAGGATATCAGGATTTTTATAGAGTGCTCTTGCCAAGGCAATACGCTGTCTTTGTCCCCCTGATAGGTTATCCCCATTTTCTGAAAGTATTGTATGGATACCATCATCTAGTTTTTCTATAAATTCTTGAGCATATGCCTTTTTTAAAGCTTCTACTACACGTAATTCATCGATCTTTTCTCCATAGGCAACATTGGCAGCAACAGAATCATTAAAGATATAGATACGTTGGGTTACATAGGCAATTTTTTTATGCAAAGAGGTAAGGGTGAACGCTTTACTTTCCACATTGTTAATCGTTATTGTTCCTTCACTAGGATCATAAAATCTTACCAATAGATTCACTAGAGAACTTTTACCTGCACCGCTATCACCGACAAGAGCAATAGCATCTCCTTTTTTCGCTTCAAATGAGATGTTTTTTAATGCAAGCGTATCTTGATAGTATAGAGAAACATTTTTTGCAGAGATCGATTGAATAGTAGAAGAGAGTATCTTTTCTCCGGAAGTGACTGTAGGCTTGGTCTCCAATAATTCATGCATACGTATATTGGCACTGATGGCATCTTGGGCTTTATTGTAAAGAGATGAGAGACGTTTTATAGGTGTATAGAGCATAAAGAGTGCTGTTGCAAAAGCAAAAAAAGCACCGACGGTCATATGTCCGTCTATTACCTCTTTCCCTCCAATATAGATCACTAAACCTATAGCAACAGAACCTAGGATTTCCATAATAGGTGAGATAAGTGCATTGGTTTTGATCTGTTTCATGATAAATTTAAAAACATTTTGATTTTCTATGGCAAAACGTTTTTGTTCATAGGTTTGTGTTGAATTGGATTTGATTACTTCTATGTTAGTAAGTATCTCACCCAATCGTGTTGTCATATCTGCTGTGCTTTCCTGTGAAAGTTTAGAGTATTTACGCATTTTTTTAGCAAGTCTGGTAAGTGGAAAAATAGCTAAAGGCATAATAATAAGAAAATAGAGAGAGAGTTTGGGACTTTCATAAATAACGTAACCTGTAAGGGCAATGATCGTTAAACTCTCTCTGATCAGTGCAGGTATAATATTGGCTACTACGGTTTGAATACGAGAAATATCATTGGTGACACGTGAAAGTATCTCTCCTGTATGTATATTTCTAAAAAAATCAATATCTAAATAAGTAAGATGTCCTACAAGTTTATCACGAAGTTTACGTACAACGTCCTGTCCTATGTATGAAGTATAATAGGTTTGTATATAACCGCCGATACCTTTAAGTGAGAAAACAGCTATAAGAAGAAAAGGCATAAGGGTTAGCATTTTCATATCTTTATTGATAAAAACATCATCCAGTACAGGTTTAATGAGTTGTGCTGTTCCTGCAGTTCCCACAGCCACAGCGATCATGCCTAAAAGAGCAAAGGAAAAATGTTTTTTGTAACCGATAAGATAGGGAAGATATTGTTTTAAAAGATCCTTCATTATACTTTTTCCCATACAGTCCCGGTTGAGGTATCCATGATAGATATCCCCATAGAGATAAGTTCATCACGAATAGCATCGGAACGTTCAAAATCTTTGGCTTTTTTAGCTTCAACACGTTCAGCCACCATTGCTTCTATTTCTGTTTTAAGTGTTTTATCGACACCGATCTGAAAATATGAAAATGGCTCTTTGCCTCCAAAACCAAGTAGCTCATCAATAAAGACAATATTTGCCAAAGTCTCTTTTTTCAGCCCTTTATCTTTTGGGTTTTCATCTAAAAGATCATTTGTTTTGGCTACCATCTCATCTATCTCAGCTAATGCCATAGAGATATTCAGATCATCACTCATTGCATGAAGCACTGCTTTTTGGAAAGTTTTGTTTGCTATTGAAGCTTTACCGGGACTAACACGTTTTTTCAATCTGTAGAGTTTGTCCAGTCTTTTTTTTGCTGTAAGCAGATCCTCTTCAGAAAAGTTAAAGTCATTTCTGTAATGTACAGAATTGAGGTAGTAGCGTAGTACTTCACCGTCATAGACTTTCAGTGCATCCTTTAAAAAGAAGCTGTTTCCCAATGATTTACTCATCTTCTCTCCGTCTATCTGTACAAAACCGTTATGCATCCAGTATTTGGCAAGTTCATGTCCTGTGGCACAACGGCTCTGTGCTGCTTCATTCTCATGGTGAGGGAAGAGCAAATCTGCTCCACCTCCATGGATATCGATACTGTATTTATCTGTCCCCTTAAAGTGTTTTTCTATCATAGCTGAGCACTCTATATGCCAACCGGGACGACCTGTAGCGAAAGATGTTTCAAAACAGATGTCATCACTTCCTTTACATGCTTTCCATAAGGCAAAATCTTTTGGATTACGTTTTTCAGAGGTATGTGCTACACGACTTTGCGTTTCTTCACCTTCTGCTACACGGTGAGAGATGTCTCCATAATGAGAGTCTTTAGAAGTGTCAAAATAGACATCCCCTGTAGAGATGACATAGGCGATATCTTTATCAATAAGTTTTTGTATCATGTCTGTTATGGCTTGAAGTGACTCTGTAGCTTTTGGTTCTATATCCGCACGTTGTACTCCCAAAGCCTGCATCTCTTCAAGGTATCGTTCTATGTAGAAAGAGGTGATCTCTTCCATGCTTTTACCTGTAGCTTCTACTTTTTTGATGATCTTGTCATCAATATCTGTAAAATTTTTCCCCATTGTTACTTCATACCCCAATGTCTTAAGTGTACGAGAAAGCAGGTCAAAAGCTAAAGAGCTTCTGGCATGACCTAAGTGTGCATCATCATAGACTGTAGGACCACAGACATAGATACTTGCCTTTCCTTGATAAATAGGTTCAAAAGGAACTTTTGTTTTTTTAACAGAATCATAAAGTTGCATAGTATAGATAAACCTTTAAATTATTAATAATGTTGTGATTATAGCTAAAGTTTGGTTAGTCTTATTATTTGACATTTTTGTGACTTTTTTAAAGTATGATATAATTTTTATTTTATAAATTTAGCCAAACTTGTTGTGAAGCAAGGACGGAAAGCCACGGATCTTAACTTTATAAGATAGCCGGGTTGTATATGATTAATATATTAACTTGGAGTGTAAATACAATGAAAAACCCTCTTGTCATAGAAAATACGATTACCGGTGAAAAGATACATAAAAGCCTACCTGTGGATGAAGAAGTGATCTTTGATGGTGGTGTGATGATTACTGAGACGGATACCAAAGGCATTATCACGTATGCCAATCGAAGATTTAGAGAGATGACAGGTTTTTCTAAACAAGAACTTATAGGTGCCCCACATAGTATCAATCGTCACCCTGATATGCCTAAAGGTGCTTTTAGAGGGATGTGGAAAACCATTGTTGCTAAAAAAGTTTGGCATGGTTATGTTAAAAATATGCGAAAAGACGGTAAGTATTATTGGGTTATTGTTTATGTACAACCAAAATATGATGAAAATGATATGATTATAGGGTATGTAGCCGGAAGAAGAATACCGGATAAAAATGTGATCCAAGAAGTAGAAAACAAATATGCCCAATTGCATGGAGATGAATATATTGACCATAAATTTTTTATGGGAGGAGAGTTGATACATAATGAAGGAACAGCGAGTAGAAGTTGATCTTTTGTAAAATAGAAATTTATAGAAATAGGTAAAGTGAAAATATGAAAAATTTGCATAAAGTCATTAAAAATAGATTTACACAAGAACAGATTATTTTAGCAAAACCTGTAAATAGAGAGATTGAGATCTTTGATAAAAGTGTACTTATTTCAGAAACAGATATAGAAGGGATCATTTTATATACAAATCGTCGTTATCAGACACTAAGTGGTTTTTTAGAAAAAGAGTTGATAGGTTCTCCTCATAATATTATGCGTCATCCCGATATGCCAAGAGGTGTATTTAAAGCAATGTGGAAGATCATTTCTGAGAAAAAAGTATGGCGTGGTTATATTAAACATTTATGTAAAGACGGATCTTTTTTTTGGACACTTTCATATATTCAAGCAAAATTAGATAAGCATGGTATGATCATCGGCTATACATCCAGTAGTAAAGTAGCCTATGATGAAACACGAAAAGAAGTAGAAGCAAAATATAAAGTGTTAATGGGAAATGAACATATTGATGATAAATACTTTATGGCGTCAGAGAGTTACTATAGAATACAAATGGTTGAACAAAGTAAACTTAGCGAATAAGTGTTAAAAGAAATAAATTCATATAATATAAGAAGATACTAAGACCTAGTACAGAGACAAGAAAATAGAGTGATCTTTTAGATCTTATGATATCTATAAACCTATCTACCCCTACTTCTTTTACGGTGAAGATAAAGAGTACCCATCCACCGATACTACCGGCTAAGGCAAGTCCTGATGCACCCATGAATTGCATAAGTATGAGAGATGACGTTACAGAGGCTATAAGTGAATAAATGGCGATCTTTGCAGCTTTTAAATGTCTATGTGATGCATAAAGGAAAAGAGAAAAAAGTTTAGCCAATCCAAATGGTAAAAGTCCTACCATATACATTTGAAGTACGTTGACTGTCTCAAGTGTTTGTAACTCGGTGAATTTCCCTCTTTCAAAAAGTAACCATACAATGGGCTCAGCCAGTAAAATGCCGCCCAGCATTGCTGCACCCAGTAAAAAAGCCAAAAGCCAAAAAGCTTTATTTAAATTTTGATAGGCACTTTTTTCATCATTATTTTTCAGTGCTTTAGAGACAGAAGGAAAGAGTACGGTAGCGGTGGCAATAGCAATAATGGCAAGAGGAAGTTGGAAAATACGGTTGGCATAAAAAAGGAATGAAACAGAGCCTGTCATAAGGAATGTTGCTAAAATAGTATCAATAAAAGCAGAGATCTGAGGGGTGGAGTTCCCTAATATTCCAGGTAGAAAGAGTGAAGTGAAATGTTTTTTCTCTTCTTTGACATCTTTTTCTTTTCTATATTTCCATCCACCCAGTAATAGTTTATGTAAGTTAAATTTGTTTAGTGCGATTAAGTGTGCTAATACCTGTAAGAGTCCTCCAATGAGTACTGCAAAACTTAGAGCGTAGGCAACGGTTTTTGGGTCTTCTTTCATGGTGAGCCAAAGGGCAGTGATCATTGAAATATTAAGCAGTGCAGTAGACATAGCTGTGGTAGCAAAGTGTTCTTTGTATTGTAGAAGTGTTGCTAAAAAAGTAACGATGAAAATGAGGTCAAGATACCAAAAGTTGATCGCAGTAAGAGGAGAAGTATTGGAGATAAGCTCTGTGTTCCATCCCCAGGCTAAAAGTTTTGTAATAGGTTCAGGGAAAAGTGTGATAACAAGAGAAAAAGCCAGTAAAAAAAGTAAAAAACGTAAAAAGATCGCTGTAGCAAACACGCCTTTATGCCTAGAGGCGATGAAAGAGGGCATAAATGCCTGAGTAAATGCACCTTCGGCAAAAATACGTCTGAAAAGATTGGGAAGCTTAAATGCAACGAAAAACATATCTGACCAGACAGAAGCACCTAGTGCTGAAGCCATAAGTACATCACGACCCAAACCGGTAAAGCGTGAAATAAGTATACCAAAGCTGTTAGTAAAGATAGATTTTAATCGCATAATGCTCTTTGATTTTAAATTAAAAGTATTGTATCTAAATGTTGATATAAAAGAAAAATATGACAATATGACATATTTTTAACTTTTTATTAAAACTCTGGCTATACTTTGAAAATTAGAAATGAGGAGTATAGTTTGATAGTAGGGATAGAAGGAACAGTAGAAAGAAAAGATCCAACCTTTGTGCATATCAATGTTAATGGACTTATCTATGAGGTACATGTCTCTGTAAATACTTCTAATGACATCAAAGAGAAAAGAGTGAAACTCTATGTCACACAGATCATTAGAGAAGATACCAATGCTCTGTATGGGTTTATGCAGAGTAATGAGAAGAAGATGTTCGATACCGTACTTAAGATTAATGGTGTAGGTCCTAAAGTAGGGCTTGCTATCTGTTCTACTTTTACCCCAAGTACCTTTGCAAAAGTAGTGGCTTCTAAAGATGTCAGTATGCTCAAACGTGTACCGGGTATAGGTCCTAAGGCAGCAAGTCGTATTTTGGTAGAGTTGGCTGACTTTATTGTAGATGGCAATGAAGAGAGTGGGACTTCCGGAGCATTGGGTGAGGCAGTGATGGCATTGGAAAGTCTAGGCTTTAAGAAAGATACCATTCAAAAAGCACTTTCCGGTTGTAGTGGAGATACAAGTACCTTGGTTAAGGAGGGTCTAAAAAAACTACAAAGACTATGATATAATTCAATATAATTAATATCATAAGGTAATACTATCAAAAAGTCACTCTTAAAAAGTCTTATACTTTTTTACTTGCTCTCATCCTATCTTCATGCGATACATATACATGATTCGCATGAAGAACATGCTGATAAGTGTCAAATATGTATTGTAGTAAAGAATTTTCAAAGTCCAGATGTACCTTATGCATCTATTGATGTCGTATCTTTAAATGTTTACTTTACAGCGTTGACACCTAAATCTTATTATGTAGTGACTTATTTTGATAAAGGCTACTACAGTACTGCTCCTCCTTTATAGAGATATTCTTAATAAACACCATTTTTTACTACTACAAAATATATAAAGGATATATCTATGAAAAAAAACTATTTATGGCTTATGCCACTTATTGTTACTTTGAATTATGCAGAGGGCACAACAGTTAAAATCAATTATGAAACGCTTAACTTTAATGGTTCTAAGAAAAAAGATAATGCGAAAAGAGTAGGGGTAATGCTCTCTCATAAAAAAGATAAGAATCTCTATCAACTACGTTATGAAAGAACCGATACAAATACCTTTCAGCCACCACTTAATAAAGATTTGAAAGTAGATAAATACTACTTGAAATATACACAAAATATTGATGCTGTGCAGTCATTTTCTTTAAGTTATGCCACGATAGATGATAATCTGATGAAACAGACAGACGGTGGACATATTTATGGGTTTGGGTATCGTTATGGAGATTTAAAAATTGCTCAATACTTTAGTGATTATAAACATTTCAATGTTTTTCAGAGTGAAGCAGGGTATACTTTTAAAAGGCACTTTGGTGAACTAAAAACCAGTGCAACACTTTTGGGAAAATATATTCACCTACAAGACAAAGAGAGTAATAATTTTAGCAAAAATGCTAAAACGGATTACTTTACACCGGGGATCAAACTACATGCACACTACAAAGGGTATCATTTTGGGGCAGGTGCATTTTTCGGAAAGAGAATATTTGCAGTGATGGATGATGGTTTCAAAGTACAACATCATGCCATGGAATTTAAAGAGACTTATATGTGCGGGTTAGGAAAACATTTTGAGTGGGGTAGTGTACATTTAAAATATGTATATCAAAAAGCTTCGGAAATACCTATTTATAATGATAAGGTCAAAGTAGAAAATATCATATTACAATTAGGATATCATTTTTAAAGATATCCTATTCTTTACCATATCTTGTAGCCAACTTTGAGGTTAAAAGTATTATGTGCATCTTCATCATCTATCTCTCTTCCGTAAGAGAGGGTTGTAAACCATGTTTCGTTTATTTTATAATATATTGTACTTGAAATAATTCTATTTGATTCTTCAGTTGCAAATTTACTTTGTGAGATACCTAAAGAGAGATTAGCATAAAAATTGTTTGTAAAAAAGTGTCCGATACCAAGATAAAAACTGTTTGTGTCCTGTAAAGAACTAAAGATCTTCTCATCTTTGATAAAGGTATGAGTCCATCCTGTAAAAATAGAATAATCAGTAGTAGGGTGATAGCTTAATGAACTATAAAGGATATAATCCGTTTTATTTCCCTGAAAGTCATAAGTAGGTAATTTTATTCCAAAACCAAGAGCGAACTTGAGATCATCTGATAATTTAAATCTTTTTTTGATCTTTAAAACTGTATCTGTTTTACCCTGATCTTTATTGTGTCTAAAGTATCCTGTACGTAAGGAGTAACTCCAATTATTTCTATAATAGCTCATTTGGAATTTAGCAGTATGTTGTGTAGCCCTTCCCACAAGATCTTCATTGGTACTGATCCCGTAACCTAAAGTCATATTCAAACTGTCCGATTCTGTCTCTTCAGGAAGAGTTAAAATGACTGTGGTACACCCTTTAGCATTGACTTCATTGAGAAAGGGTGTATCTTGGCATTGATCGATAGTGTCAGGAACACCGTCAAGATCCTGATCACTGGCTGATGCTGCATGGATAGTTGTGTGCAGGATTAAAGTGCTAAGTAGTATTTGCTTAATCATCATCATGATCTTCCTCTGTTTGATCTTCAGTTTCATGTTCTACTTGCTCCTCGGCTTCATTTTCAATATGGTCTTCAGTTTCATTCTCTATCTCTTCCTCTGTTGTCTCGTGTTCACTATGATCTTCTGATTCCATTGCTTTTTTATTTGTTAATCTTTCTATATCTCTATGTTTATTCATATCTAATTTTGAATGTTTCATTAGTTCTTTTATCGCATTATCAGCATGCTTGCTTTTGGTGATGTTTTTTAATTTTGTCAATGCTTCTATTCTCTCTTGCTCTTGCATTTGTATGATCTCTTTTTTAAATGCATTCATTAATCTAAAACGCTCTTCAACAGGTGCTTCCTGAATAGCTTCAATTTTAGAATCTATATTTGCATATCCTAAAAGTGAGATCAGAGAATAAAAGAATATGAGCTTCAGTAACTGCTTCACTTGTTCCCTTTCTTGAGTGTTGAAAAATCGAGTAGAATGTCTGTTCCTTTATCTGGAATACTGTCTATATGTATTTGGATATTCAGTTCCTGCAAGAGTTTTTTAACGATATGTAATCCTAAGCCTAACCCTCTCTCCTGCTCTTTATAATAACGTTCTAATGCCTTATCTATATCATGTATCCCTTTACCTGTATCTTTGATCTGTATAGTTGTTTCTGAAATAGTAACGGTTACATTGCCATTGGGTTTATTGTATTTTGCTGCATTGCTTAAGAGATTATCAAGGATACGTGTTAAGAGTTCCTCATTGGTCCATTTGATGAGATTATTTTTTTTGTAATAAGAAAAATGGATCTTTGGATAGATGTTTTGAATAAATTCCAAACGTTTTTTTGCTAAAAATGCAATATCTACATCACTATTTTGAGAAGGAGAGTGATGTAAAAAACTTTTAAGATTGTTTTGTAACAGTAGCATAGTGTCTACACTGTGTGAGACTCTTTTGATGAAAGGATCCTCCCCTCTTTCTTTTTTAAACATATTGATATTCAAGAGTATAGCTGTAATAGGTGTATTGAAATCATGAAGAATATCTTTAATGAACTCATCGTTAATATGTAATGCTTTTCGAATAGGTTGTAGACTATAGAGTGTAAAGAAAAAGGCAATACCAAGAAGTAATAAGGTAGCAACGGTAAATTTAAACCAAAGAATATGTTGTATTTTATCAATATCTGCTTTCGCAGTATTTGTGGGATAGGATATCTTTATAAAGTACTTCTCCGATTTTGGAATAGTGAAAAAACCATAAAATCTATTATCTTCATAAAGTTCATTGAGTTTATTATTTTTCTTTGGTGCAAAATCAAACTTAAATTGGTCACATTTCATTGTATAACTACATACCTGCATGGTTTTATAGAGGTTTTCTTTGTATTCTTTCATTTCTGCACGATAGAGTTCACTAAAAAGGAGTATCAATAGAATCTCTAAAAGTGAAAAAAAGACAAGAAAGTTTTTGAAGAGAGATTCTTTTTCATATCTTTTCAATGAGATAGCCTTTTCCTCTGATATTTTTAATATTGACTTCCAAACGTTGTTTTATTTTGGTAATAGCAACACGTAATGCAGTATCAGAGATATGATCTAAACATTCATAAAGTTCAAATTTTGTGACAACATGCCCTTTGTTTTCAAGTAGCTTTACAAAGATAGTATATTGGACATTTCCGATATCAATGATTTCACCGTCTTTTCGTAAAAGTTGGGCTTTGGGATCATACTCTATCGTATGATGTACAAGTACATCATCTTTGAATTTTGCCTGCAGTCTTATAAGTAACTCCTGGGGAGCAAAAGGCTTCTTTATATAATCTATTGCCCCAAGATCAAAGCTTTGAGCCATAGAGTTTAGATCTGCCAGGGCAGTGATGAATATTGTAGGTGTGTCATCCTCTGCATATCGAAGAGCTTTTAGAAGTTCAAGACCGTTACCTTGGGGGAGGTTGATATCCAAAAGATACAGATCATAATTATACTCATATGTTAAATGCTCTGCCTCTTCCATTGTTAGAGCTGTATCAACATGATAGCCTTCTTTATTTAGGAACAGTTGTAATGTTTCTGAAAGGATATGGTCGTCTTCAAGAAGTAGTATTTTCATTTGAATATTTTATCATTTATAATTAAAATTATCTATAGTATTAAGAGTTATGGTCATTTTGTCAGACTTTTCTTGTAAATATAGCTTGCACTTTGATAATAGGTAATAATTTCTTTCTCCTCCTCTTTGGCTATAGATTCTGATCGGTATTTGACATTATTAAGTGTAAAATCAATGATTTTCTCTTTATATGATTGTTTGTCAGGGGTGAGGTAATAGAGATAACCATGTTTTACATAACCGAGTTTTTGGTAATTCCCTATGAATGCTCGTTCTTTAAATCTATCATTAAGTATATCATTACCATAGAATTTTGCTTGGTAATTGAAACCTAATATATTGAAAATTGTTGGCATCGTATCAATTTGAGATGCTAATTTAGAGATGATTTTTGGTTTAATGATCTCTGGGGCATAGACCATGAGAGGAATTTTATAACGGTAAAGTGGAAGAGAACTTTTCCCGGCACTTCCTCCATTATGATCAGCAATGATTACAAAAAGTGTCTCTTTAAACCAAGGTTTATTCTGTGCTTTTTTAATGAATTGATCAATAGCATAGTCTGTATATTTTACTCCACCACTTCTCCCCGTGTGACTTGGAATATCTATTTTTCCTTCCGGGTAGGTATAGGGTCTATGGTTGGAAGTGGTCATGACAAATGAGAAGAAAGGCTGTTTCTTTTCATAGGAGATATCGGCCTCTTTAAGTGTCTTGTTTAAAAGATCTTCATCACATACACCCCATACATTTGAAAAGGTGATCTCCTCTTTTTTGAAATTGAATCGATCTATGATATTAAATCCATTTGTAGAGAAAAAGGCATTCATATTGTCAAAATAGCCGTGACCGGCATAGATAAATTTATTCTCATATCCTTTCTCTTTAAAAATATCTCCGATAGAATCAAGTGTATCATTTTTGGGTCGTTTTACTATACTTCTTCCCGGTGTAGGGGGAATAGAGAGTGTGACTGCTTCCATACCTCTTACGGTACGTGTACCGGTTGCATAGAGATTATCAAAGAAGAGTGATTTTGTTGCTAATGTATCTAAATGTGGTGTGAGATCTCTTTTATCACCAAACACACCCATATATTCAGCACTCATACTCTCTATCATGATCAAAATAACATTGTATTTTTTCTCGTTATTATTAGAAGTAAAGTGTTTTGGTGTTTTATTATCAAAATACTCTAGATGCTTAAGATTTTTCATAACCATGCGGTCATCCATTGTTTTATAAAACTCGTAGTAGTCCAGTTCGTTATGTCTAAATGCAGAGAAGAGGGAATAGGTACCATTTTTTGCCAGTTCGTTATTGTAAATATTGTCTGAAACATTGGAGAGCCCCTGTTTATCCAGGAGATTGAAAAATATAAGTGGTAGAAGCAAAAGAATACCACCAATTCTCAATCTCTCTTTTAAGACAGTGTTATCAGTGATAGGGAAAAATGCGTTTTTAAATCTATATATGATACTGATACTTATAAAAGCGATTACCGATAAGATAATGGGGATAGGGTAGGATTCTTGTATATTCCTGATGACTTCATGCGTATAGACAAGGTAATCTACTGCAATAAAATTGAAACGTTTTCCAAACTCTTCCCAGAAAAAATATTCACTTACACCACCAAATATCAATACAAAAATGATAATACTTGCGATGAGTGTAAGAAGGATACGGTGAAATTTAGTATTAAATATTTTTTGTGGAATAAAAATAAGATAAATAATAAGTGGAATAAAATAGTATGAAAAAGTAAGCATATCATAAAAAAATCCAATACTGAATGTTTTTAGAAGTATGATAATATTGGTATCGATATTTTTAAAACTCATGAACATGAGTGTTATTCTAGTGAGAAAATTGATTATCAGAAAGCTAATTAGAATAGTAGATAAAAATTTAAATCGATGATGTGACATTATTTTGTATTTCCTTATTTATATTTTCGTACATACTGGAATCTGGGAAATAGTATTGTAATAGAGATAGTGTTAGCGGAGTGTTACTTAATTATTACTCAGTTATTTATATGAATTTGTTAGAAAATTTAAAGTCAGAAGAGGAGAGAGTAAGATACTCACTCCTCTAGATAATATAAAAAGTAGAATTTAATCTCCACTAGGTCCATTATGACAATCATAGCAGCCTATTTGATATCCTTTTTGGAATGTTTTGTTACCATGTTCTACTTTTAGTGTTCTTGTTTCCCACATCTTGGAAAGTGGTGAACCTCTATAGTCTTTACCATGACATGCTTTACACTGTGCAGGATTGTTCTCTGCGATGTCTTCATGTCCCTTAACCCAAGATTGTCCTACGGTATGCATACCATGAGGTCCTTTATTTGTTGTGTTGGGTACTGTAGTGTGACATGCTGTACACTCTGTTATGGTTCCTGAGTGACCTTGAACTCCTTCACTTAAAAGATTATCTGCATTGTGAGCAGGATAGATGGCATGTGTTGCACCATGACAAGCTTCACACTGTAAGTTCCCGTGTCCTTTGGAGTAACGGTAAAGACTTTTTCCTGTACTAGGTGTATCAAGGTTGGTTGCAAATCTTGTATCTATAGCATGTCTAAGCGTATTGGTTGCCGGGTCTATAGCAGATGTCTCTTGTTTACCGTCATGATGACATGCCTGACAGTTAGGCTCATCCAACCATCCCTCTCTATGTTTGCTTCCTACTGCTTTCATGTCTCCATGACAACTCTGACACTGCATTGCAAGGTTACCGTTTGCATCTTTCGCATCTCCCATTGCACCTCTAAGACACTCTGTCTGTGCTCCCGGGTGACACGTATAACAGGCATTTCTATTGTTGATGTCATTGAGTGGCAGACCATTAAGAGGGTCGATCACTTTAGCATGTTTATCATGGATCGCTTGTGTAAACGGTTTAATGCCTATCCCTACATTTGGTAAAGCATTTGTTTTATGACATGCGGCACACTGGATAGGTGTACCGCCCAATGCAGTTGCTTCCAGTCCCTTTGTATTGTAGGTATATCCTTTATTTTTAAGTTGGGTGTTATACTTACTTACCGCATCCGGTTCTTCTTCATCATGCAACCTTAAAATGTTGAACTTATAATCTTTTTCAGGATCACTATTGTTGACCCAGCCTTTTTTAGGTTCGGCGTCTGCGTTGGGACTGTTGCTTGCATGACAACGTTTACAGTCCATCTCATCACTGACTGGAAGTACGGTTTTAACAGAAGTGAGTATCTTGCCTGTGCTGTCTTTGGCAACGACTTTTACCAGAGGATAGTAATTCTTGCTTCCATCATCATTATAAGGGGTAAGAGGGATACCTTCAGCTTCCCACCATTGATGTATTGTATTAAATGTCATCTTCTGTGCGGTCTTATTTGGTGTTTTTACACCGGTTAGTCCAGTATCTGTTGCAAGTGTTGCTCCTAAGAGTTTCTTACTGTAGTCCCAGAAGTTTGTTTTATCGCTACTTGAGGTGTTCCACTTCCCATCTGTACCTTGAATGGCTTCAAAGGTAATGATGACACCTGAAGTAATAAGATCACCGTTTTTATCTTTTATCTGTGCATGCAGATTATTGTATGGGGGAAGTACGGAAAAAACTGAGAAGTCATTTCCATCCATACAGTGCATACCTAAGTCATTCCATGCTGTGAGCATATAGTCTGTATTATTTATGGGGGTTACGGTTCCGCCATTAGTATTATTATTGTCATCATGGGTATTGTCGTTATTGTTATCATCATTTGAATCATTGCTTGAATCATTGCTTGATGCCTGATGTATATCATTTGAACTACCGGCATTGTCAGTAGTATTACTTGAACTACCACATGCAATGAATATAGGGATGATAAAGATCAGAACAAATATATTTCTGGTTTTCATTTTTCGCTCCTTAAATTTATATCAAATTATAATAGGAATCGCATTACTCATCTGTTATTAAAGTGTTAGCTGAGTGTTAATTAAGGGAGAGTTTATAGATAGGTTGTCAGCTTTGGTTCAAGACTCTTTTTGCCGAGACGAATTTTCCTGAATAATATCCGTGATATATAGGAGAAATGATAATACCCTTCTTTTTGGAAGCAGCATGAATAAACTTTCCGTCTCCGATGTAGATACCTACATGGGTAACAGGAATACCACGTTTTTTATCGGTAAGGAAAAAGAGGAGATCGCCTTTTTTGAGATCGTTCTTACTGACAGCTTTTCCTTTTTGTGATTGTGCCCAGGCAGTACGTGGTAGATGAATGTTGTGTTTTTTATAAAGGTATTGTACATAGCCTGAGCAGTCAAATCCTTGAGGTGTGGTACCACCCCAAACATACTTACCGCCTTTATAATATTGGGCATCTTTAAGCAGTTGTTTTCTATCTGCTTTTGAAAGATGGTAGGTCTTACCGGCTTTTTTTGCAGATGCTTTGGCTTTGGCTATACGTACAGCTCTTTTTCTTGCAGCTTCTGCCATACGGGCAAGATTTTCTGCACGATGAAGTTCATCATAGATGGCTTGAAGTGAGTACTCTGTGGCGTTTTGGTTTAAATATTCATTTTCGGTATGTGCTATTTTTTTACTATGGAATACTTTACCTCTTTTATCGGTTATGGTAAAGAGGTTTCCGTAAGCCAATGCGTAAAAAGTAGTAAAGATCATCAGTTTTTTTAACACAGTATCCTCATCCATATTTTTTACTATTATATCATAAAAAAATAGAGAAAATCATAAAGATAATTTAATGGTGTGTACCGCAAAAGTTTGCATCGCAACCATGTACTTTTCCTGAAAATTTTGAATTATTGACTAAGAATTTTAAAAGACGCTCTTTGCGTTGTGTAAATAGTGCAGACTTTAAACTTTTAAGAGCTTTAGGTTTTTTCATATGTATTTTTTCAAGTTTTCCCTCTGTTTCAAAATAAAACTCCCAATCTACTTCATCGGTCTGTTTTGCCATGTAAAATGGAGTACCGTGACAAGATGTGCAGAGTTTAGTTAATACTCTAAATGCTTTTGTATCATACTTTTCAGCAGCTGTAGAGAAAGTTATACATCCAGAAATAAAAAACAAAAAAGTAACTAAACTTTTCATACTATACCCCTTTAAGATAGATCTTTTATAGTAATTCTAATAGAACATATGTGTAATTTATGTGTAGCTTCAGATATAATACTACTTAATGAAGAATGAGATAATTATTATAGGTGGAGGAGCAAGTGCATTAATGCTGGCTTCTGTGTTGCCTAAGAACAGTGTGACTATCATAGAGGGTAATGCAAAACCGGGAGCTAAGATACTTGTCTCAGGTGGCGGAAAATGTAATATTACCAATGAAGTAATGGGCAGTGAGTATTATGTAGGTGAGAGTCATTTTATTCAGAAGAGTCTTGAGCTTTTTGATGAAAATGTACTTTTAAGATGGTTGGATGAGCGTAAACTAAGACCTGTCCTTCGAAAAGGAAGCCAGTATTTCTGTCCACAAAGTGCAAAAGAACTTTTAGATATCTTCTTAAAAGAGAGTAAAAAACAGAAAATGCTTTTGAATGAAAAAGTCATTGAAGTCAGTAAAAAAGATGATCTGTTCAGTGTGAGAACAGATAAACGAACTTTGACTGCCAAATATGTTGTCGTGGCTTCAGGAGGACTTAGTTTTCCTAAACTTGGTGCAAGTGCCATAGGATATGAGATAGCAGAATCTTTTGGACACAGTATAGAGAAAACGGCACCAGCTTTGGTAGGCTTTACGGTACAGAAAGATCAGTTTTTTTTTAAAGCACTCTCAGGTGTCTCTACCGATGTGGAGATAAAAGTAGGAGAGCATAGTTGCAAAGGGGCACTGTTATTTGCACATAAAGGGTTGAGTGGACCTGCAGTGTTAGATGCATCGCTTTATTGGGAGAAAGGAAAGATAGATGTGAATTTTTTACCGGATTTTCCACTCAAAAATATCTTAAAAAGTAAAAAACAACTCACTTCATTACTCCCTATGCCTAAACGTGTTACTAAGGCATTTTTGGTACAATTAAAACTGGACGATAAAATAGGGGCTAAAATAACAGCAAATGAATTATCATTGTTAGAGACATTAAAACATTATAGTTTTGCACCGGCAGGTACGTTCGGTTATGCAAAAGCAGAGGTCACTAAAGGTGGGGTCTGTACAGATGAAGTAGATGCTGTAACAATGATGAGTAAAAAAACAGAGGGACTTTACTTTATAGGTGAAGTTGTAAATGTCACAGGAAGATTGGGAGGATACAATTTTCAATGGGCATTCTCCAGTGCATACAGCTGTGCACAGGCTTTAAAGAAGGAAGTAGGATGAAAATAAGAATTTTATTAATGACAGCAATGATATTGCTTTTAAGTGGATGTACCGGACTATTCGGACCCGACAAAGAGGGATGGAGATCTTCTCAAAAAAGTGAATTTTTAATGATACTTAAAACAGATGAATATATGTCTATTTGTGATCAACAGGCACTCTATACTAAAGTAAGATCAGGCAGAAATTCACAGCTTATGACAAAGTTACTTGTGAAGTATGCAAATAATCTTGCAAACGGATGTATAGACCTTAGAAGTTTTAAAGCATCACAACGTGCCAAAAGAGCACAAGAGATAGATACCTATTTTGAAACCTATCAAGAAAAGGTAGATGCATCATCTATCAAGATGAAACTAAAGGCAGGGCAGAGTATTGCACAAATATTACAGCAGTATGTACCTAAAACACCACAGTTCAAAGCATTGATCGAAAAGTATCATGTTTTAAAAAGTTCAGATAGCAATATCACTCAAGCACAATTGAAGAAGATCCGTTTGAATATTGAGAGAACCAAGCTGATGAAACCGGAACTTGGAACACATTATGCACTGATCAATGTTCCTGAATTTAAAGTACGTATTATCGAAAACGGTAAAACAGCATTAAATTTTGCTGTTATCGTAGGTAAATCAAATATGCAGACACCTATCTTTTCTGAACGTTTAAAATATGTGGAGATCAATCCACAGTGGAATGTACCGGATTCAATCATGAGAAAATCTTATATTGCAAAGATCAGAAGAAACCCGGGTTGGGTAAGAGCAAAAGGGATGGAGTTACATAAAGAGTCATACGATCTGCGTTCACCAAAAGTGAATCCTGCTTCTGTGGATTGGTCTAAATATCCTAAAGACGGAAAAGGTTACATTCCGTATAAACTTGTACAAATACCTTCACTTAAAAATGGTCTTGGTCGTGTGAAGTTCATCTTCCCGAATAGACATGCTGTCTATATGCACGATACACAAGCAAAGTCTCTTTTCAAAAGAAAAAGTAGATGTTTCAGTCATGGGTGTATAAGACTAGGTAAGCCTAAATTGTTATTGGATCATATTACTACAAATTACAGTTCAAAAGATATTCCTACAGTTAAAAAATGGTATGACTCATTGAAAACAAGACATCTCATACTCAATAAAAAATTACATGTACATACAGCATATTATACAGCGTATGTAGATGAGTCCGGTAATTTAAAGTTGTTTCCTGATGTATATGGCTTTGATAAGTCACAAAAACTTAACTTTTAAATCTTAGAATACTAAAGTGCCATTATGCTAAAATACTTTAATTTTAATATAATGGTGAAATATGGCATCTAAAGAGATAATCTACAAAGAAAACTCCTTCCAACTCTCCTATGAATTAGTGAATTCTTCACAAGAGAAAGTACTTCTGGTCTTGCATGGCTGGGGAAGCAACAAAGAGATCATGAAACAGGCTTTTGGTAAGAGTTTGTCAGACTTTAAACACATCTACTTAGATATGCCTGGATTTGGTAAAAGTACCAATGAGATGATCTTAACTACTGAAGATTATGCAAAGATCGTACAACTCTTTTTAGATGAGTTAGGTGTTACTGCTACCATAGCTATGGGACACTCCTTTGGTGGTAAGGTCTCAACTCTGCTTAACACTCCTTGTTTGGTGCTTCTTTCATCTGCGGGTGTAGTGACAGAAAAGCCGTGGTCTATCAAACTTAAAATAGCCACTGTGAAATTTTTAAAACCACTAGGTATGACTTTTATACGTGATATGTTTAAGAGTAAAGATGTTGAAAACATGAGTCATGAGATGTATGAGACTTTTAAAAATGTGGTAGATGAGGATTTTGAAGCTTCATTTGCAAAAAGCAAGAGTAAGGCTCTGTGTTTTTGGGGTAAAGAAGATACTGCTACACCTCTTTATACAGGAGAGAAGATAGCTGGGCTTATAGATAATAGTGCGTTCTATCCACTTGATGGCGACCATTTTTTCTTTCTGCAGCATAAAGATCTTATCGCTAAAACTATTATAGAACAATGTAAAGGTATTCACTAATGTTACAACTTATCAACTCACTTTTTTACGCACTTTTCATTTTGGCAATGGGGTACTATTTCATTACAAACTTACAGTGGTACTCTTACAAGTTGAACCGTGTACTTTTTCACCATACTAAAACGTGGTGGCATTTTGTTTACTTTTTAGTACCATTTGCACTCTATTCTTTTGTTGATGGGGTAAGTGATTATGGTTTTGTGGTTGTTATAGGGTATCTCATAGCACTCTATTTTTGGTATAAAGGTTTAGATAAACCACTGGTCTTTACAGGGCGTGTCAAACGCTTCTTTGCAGCTATGCTTCTTTTTGCTATCTTTATTGCAATAGCGTTTAAGCACTTTGCAGTAGTCATTCCTATCTTCTTAGCTTATTTCATCTCACTATTTATAGAAAAAATGCTTTTTAACGGTTTTAAAGTCAAAGCACAAAAGAAGATAGAAGCTATGGATAACCTAACCGTAGTTGGTATTACGGCAAGTTATGGAAAAACGAGTATTAAAAACTACATAGAACACTTACTTAAAGCTAAGTACAGAACCTATGCAACCCCTCGTTCTGTAAACACTCTGGGTGGAGTTATGAAAGATGTCAATGATGATCTGCCAACAGATACAGAAGTCTATGTGGTAGAGATGGGTGCAAGAGGAGAGGGTGACATCGCTGAGATAACAACTTTTGTCAACCCTCATTATGTGGTAGTAGGGAAGATAGGTCCCGCACATATAGAGTATTTTAGAACTATGGAAAATATCCGAAATACTAAAATGGAGATAGTTCAAACCAACAGACTTAAACAGGCATGGATACATGAGAGTGCCATGGTCAAACCTGAGAGTAATGTCCATACTTTTGGAACCAAAGAGAATCTGGATGTTCGCGCAGGTGTACCTGCTCCAGAGTTTGTCATAGAAGAGGTAGAGGCTACATTGGATGCCACAAGTTTTACTTTAAACGGTGTACGTTACTCTGCAAGCATCTTGGGTGCATTCAATGCTATGAACTTGGCTGCTGCTGTGCTTGTAGCCAAAGAGCTTGGGCTTTCTGATGGGCAGATACAAGAAGGTCTCTCTACACTTAAATCGGTTGATCATAGACTCCAACGTATAGATGCAGGCGGAAAAGTCATTCTCGATGACTCCTTTAACGGAAACATAGACGGAATGATGGCTTCATTTGATTTAGCTTCTACCTATGAAGGGCGTAAAGTAGTCATCACTCCAGGGCTTGTTGAGGTAGATGATGAATTGAATGTTCAAGTGGCACAACGTGCCAATGAAGTTTTTGATGTGGTTGTTGTGACTGGTGACTTGAACTATGCTATTTTTAAAGAGTATGTGGATGCAGATAAGTTGGTGAAGCTTGCTTCTAAGGCTGAGATGGAGAGTATGCTCGTGGAGCAGACGATGCCAGGTGATCTTATACTCTTTGCTAATGATGCACCTAGTTTTGTTTAATTGACTTTTATTTTTTATTAAACTTATTTTTGTTTCTCCTTTGTTCCTTTTCTTTTTTTTCATGCGGAAA
>Ga0256827_10000541_pt1 | contig 23478 bp, 20 predicted proteins | sample CV84metaG_FD_185977 | JGI IMG/M metagenome (GOLD analysis project Ga0256827, IMG submission 185977) | Hydrothermal vent microbial communities from East Pacific Rise, Pacific Ocean - CV84 | ecosystem: Environmental > Aquatic > Marine > Hydrothermal vents | place: Pacific Ocean: East Pacific Rise...
TACCTAGGCAATACCAATCTCTTTTCTGCTCTTTGCAATAATCAAGATATAGGTACAGTGAGAGAGACCTATTTTGCAAGTATGCTCTCTAGTGGGCATCGAATTCATTATGTGGAGAGAGGAGATTTTTTGATAGATGAGAAGTTTACCGTAGAGATAGGAGGAGAGGGCAAGAGTTTCAAACAGATCAAAGATATACCTAACTCTTTTTTGGCACTGGATGATATGGAGATAGGATTTGGAGCAAAGATCCCTCTTTGGCTGTTTGGGTTTCTCTATTAAGGCTACTCCAATAGAGTCGGGATGGGGCAACCCGACCTACGGTTATGGCATTTGTATATTCCCCGTATTGCCGACTCTAAAATACCCCATCATCCCTGCATCTTCATGCTCCAAGATATGGCAGTGGTACATGTAGTCACCTTGGTTGATAGGCTCAAATCTACCTATGATTCGTACTGTCTCATTTGGTTGTACTAAAAAGGTATCTTTCCAGCCTAGATCGACTCCACTTGCAGGTACTCCATCTCTATCTATGATCTGATACTGGATGGCGTGAGCGTGAAATGGGTGAGCCATCGGTGAGTCGTTGGTGAGTCTCCATATCTCTGTGCTGTTGGCATCTATAAACTCATCTATTCTGTTAGCATCAAACTCTTTGCCGTTGATTACGAAGCTCATAGTGCCTCTGCCCATATTCATGGTCATTACAAACTCTCGTTCATCTCCTGCGTTGTCTGCTAGAGCAGGGTTGAGTCGTTTGGATATTTCTGCTTTGTCTGTGATTGTTTTGTATATGGTTATATCATCTGTGATGGCTTTGGTGACTTTGAACTCCATAATATCTACAGCTGTGCCGTTGATGGTTCGTCCCTCCATATCATCATCTTGGCTCATGCCACCCATATTGCCCATACCCATATCATCATCCTCAAAAGGTCTGCTGATCAGTTTGAGACTATCACCTACACTATCTTCTCTAAAATCTACTATAATCTCTACTCGTTGGGCAGCCCCCATTTTGATATGGTCGAGCTTGATAGGGTTTTTGATTAGTCCTCCATCTGTGGCTACTACAGTAAACTCTCGTCCATCATCAAAGGCAAAATCATAATTTTTGGCATTGGAGACATTGTAGAGTCTAAATCTATACTGTGTGGTAGAGACCTCTAGGTTTGGAAATTGTGAGCCATTAACCAAGACTACATCACCTAACATTCCATCACTATCCATATCGTGAGTCATATATTGTAGCTCTCGCACACCATCTTTCTCTTTGGCAAATCGTCTATCTTGTACCAGTAGTACTACATCTCTATCTCCTGAGGGGAGCTGTTTGGTCTGCTCTAACTCTTTTGAGATATTATCCTCTATCAGAAATACACCAGCGAGTCCCATATATACCTGTTTGCCTGTCTGCATATCAGGATGGGGGTGAAACCATAGTGGAGAGGCTGGTTGGTCGAGCTTGAAACTATAGGCTTTGCTCTCATTTGGCTTGACAGGAAAATCAGGCCCTCCATCCTCTTTGGCAGGGATTTTAAAACCGTGCCAGTGGATGGTGGAGTCTGATGTTAGCTGATTGTTGAAATTTAGCGTCATCTCATCTCCACGATTTGCTCTAATGACTAGAGGAAGTGGTGAGTTGTTGTATCTCCACATCGGGGTGACCCAGCTACCATTTGGGGTCTCTATGGTAACATCTACGCCTTTTTGGGCTGTGAGGGTGTAGGTGGCTTTTGCATCGCTACTGTTGCCATCTTCATCACTCATCATAGGTAAGATATGTAGAGATGAGGTGGAGGGTGTAGAGGAGACGGTGTTCTCTATGGATGAGCTGTTTTGTGGAGTACTATCACTCTGTGTCATATTATTTGATGGGCTGTTGGAGTTGCCACCACACCCTGCTAGGATCAAACTTGCGAGTAGAGAGGTTGCTACAAGATTTATCTTTTTTTTATGAGTCATTGAAAAAGTCCTTTTAGTTAGTTGTTTTAATTGTAGTTGAAATTTTGTGTAGAGGGTGTGTAGTGAAGATTTATGTTATAATCTCAAATGTTAACAATCGAACTAATTATCTACTACGGATCATATTTGGCTTTTCCTCTATTTTATTGGGTTATAAAAAGACGCAACTATCTTTTTATCTTTTTAGGGATTATATTTATCTATTCACGGTTTATAGAACCCAAAATAGTGGTAGTCAATCACTACAAGATAGAGGTAGGATTCAAGGCTAGATATGCTCTGGTTTCTGATATACATTTGGGTCTCTATAATGATGAGACTATTCTAAAAAAGGTTGTAGAGAGGGTCAATGAACAAGATATTGATGCTCTGTTAATTGCAGGGGATTTTACTTATGACCCCGATATGAAAAAGCTAGAACAGCTCTTTGCTCCATTACAAAAGATCAATGTACCTATCTATGCTGTTCTTGGAAATCACGATATGCAGTCCCCAGGCCCAAAACTGGATAGAGAGCTAGTGGCTGTACTTGAAAAGTTTGGAGTCAATGTGATAGATAATAGGGCTATAACTCTAGGAGATGTAACTATCTTGGGATTAGGAAGCCATCGTGCCAATGATGATGAGATCGCTTTGATAAACCACTATAGAGAGGATGAGAACTTGGTAGTCCTCACTCATAATCCTGATACCACACTTGATTATCCTCAGAATCATACAGCTGATGTGACCTTGGTAGGGCATACTCATGGTGGGCAGGTTCGAGTCCCTTGGCTCTATCATTACTTTATCCCTGTCTCAGGAGAAGTTCCTTGGAATCAAGGTGAGTATAACTACAAACATCATAAAGTATTTGTAACTTCAGGGGTTGGTATGATAGGTTTTCCTTTTAGGTTTTTGATCCCTCCTGTGGTGGATGTTTTGGAGTTTTATTGATTTTTTTTAGATACAGAAGACTCTTTAATATCTCATGTTACGCTATTTCACCCCCAAACTCATCATATCCTCAGCCCATATAATATCACCACTATAATGCTCTCTGATAAGCTTTAGGCTCTCATCTTGATGTTCATAAGTTCTTCTCATTCTATGGGAGAGAACGAGATAGTCTGCATCTTTGATCTCTGCTTCACTCTGGCTAAAATGCAAATTGCGAAGAAGTCCATATATGAGAGCTATACTCCTAGGTAGAGCTGTCTTGGTCTAGCAATTTTTGAGCTACTGTCTGCTCTAAACTCCATAAGTTGTGTGATCCATCCTACCGTTCTACCTATTACAAATATAGCTGTAAACATCGGTTTCTTGATCCCCAGTGCTGTGAGTATTACACCTGAGTAGAAGTCAATGTTTGGATAGAGGTTTCTCTTGATGAAATACTCATCGTTTAGAGCTATCTCCTCTATTCTATGTGCGATCTCCATTAGCTTTGAGTCCAAATTTAGCTCATCTTTGAGTTGATCTTGCAGTTTTTTGAGTACTCTAGCTCTTGGGTCGAAGTTTTTGTAGACTCTGTGACCAAATCCCATCAATCTAAAGTCGTCATCTGGGTCTTTGGCACGAGCTATAAAAGCATCTACATTTTTGACATCACCTATCATCTCTAGTTGAGCGATTACCGATTCGTTTGCTCCTCCATGTGCGCGTCCCCATAGTGCTGAGATACCAGCCGATATAGCCACATAGGGGTGAGCACCTGTGGATGCTACATTTCTTACTGTAGTAGTAGATGCATTCTGTTCATGGTCTGCATGAAGGGTAAAGATAGTATCAAGAGCTTTTATCTCTATTGGTTTTATATCCTCTACCCCTTTGGCTGTTCTTTTCATCTTTCCATGTGGATAGGCTCTAAGCATATAGAGAAAGTTTTCGGTAAATGATCGATCAATATCAGGGTATACAAAGGGGATACCTAGAGATTTTCTATAGGCAAATGCTGCTAGAGTAGGTATCTTGGCAATTATTCGTCTTGCCATATCTTGACACTCCTGCTCATCTTTGATATTGAGATGCTCATAATAAAAAGAGGAGAGGGCAGAGACACCTGATGCGAGTATCGACATAGGGTGTGCAGAGTCGGGAAATGATCTGATGAGGTTATGGAGATTTTCATCTATAAAAGATCGATGTCTCAACTCCAAGTCAAAATCAAGTAACTCCTCTTTAGTAGGTAGCCGACTATTTAGTAGTAGATAGCAGGTCTCAAGATAGGAGTAGTTGGTTGCCAACTCCTCTATCTCTACTCCTCGGTATCTTAGCTCACCCTTCTCTCCATCTATAAAGGTGATGGATGATCTGCAAGATGCTGTAGATGTATACCCTACATCAAAGGTAAACATGCCAGTCTGTTTGTAAAAGGAAGATATGTCAACTACCGAAGGACCACGGGTTGCATCCAAGATACTGAACTCATATCTCTCATCGGTTTGGTTGTTTATAAAGGTAAATGTATTGTTTTTCATAATGATTCTCCTTGTATAATAGAATCTTTTGTTTTATTATAATGTAAAAGAATAAATAGGCTGTTAACTTATGGTTCACTTTTGATTGTCTAATCATTTATTAAAATACTCTATAATACAATTATGAAAGATATGGAATCAAAAATTAATCTCCTTTAATTGATTCTACTTTCGGAAAGAATATTTTCCGAAATGATTTGAAGCCAAGGTCTATAACGCCTTATAATACATGAACTCCTTTGTATACCTCCCTCCTTTAAAATGTATAACTTCAAATCATATCTTTTCTAATCTCTCCTTCTATCCTCTAAATAACTTTACTTTTTTGTGTTAAGTCTTGATTGATACTCTTGTGGGTGTTTACATACAGGACAGACCTTTAGAGCTTTTTTACCATAGTGTACATGTCCACACACTTCACAGATCCATGCTTCCTCTTCATTCTTGCTAACAAATTCAGCATTAGCCTCTAGTCGATCTAAAAGTCTCTGAAACATATTTTCATGCTCTATCTCTATTTTACCAATACCTTTAAATAGTTTTGATGCCTCTGCATAACCCTCATCTTTTGCAATCTGTGCAAAATCGGGATACATTGTGATATTCTCATACGATTCACCATCGATCGCCTCTTGGAGATTTGCTTTTGTATCGCCAAAACTATTGTCACTATCAGTTGTCATTCTATTATGTAGTGCAAGTTCTAGTTTGGCATGACCCTTCTCATTATCGGCTGCTCTTTGAAAATGGTCTGCTATATCTCTATAACCCTCTTTTTGTGCGACTTTGGCAAAGTACTCATATCTATTTCTAGCTTGTGATTCTCCTGCAAAAGCTTTCATTAGATTAACGAGTGTCAAGTTTGTTGTCACCATCTCCATCTCTTCTCCACAACAGACTAGTGTGCCACCACCTACTGTTTGTACCTCTATTTCATTACCACATTTATTACATTTATAGCTCTCATACTGTTTCATTTTTTAATCCTTTTTATTTTATTAGGCGATAATTTTTATCGTTTAGAAAGTATAGCCCTTTAAAGCTTAGATAATAATTAGTAATAGATAAAAATTATTATTTATCTTCATGTAACAAAAGTTACATCACCAGTTCTAATATATTGCTATAATTCAAATATAAATTAACTAAATAAGGAAATATTATGAAAAAAATAATTTTTGGATCGATTATAGCACTTGCTCTAGTAGCATTTACCTCAAACCTAGTTGCAGAGGATAGTTCGAGTTCTGATGCTCCAAGTGCAAAATGTGGAAATGGCAAATGTGGTAGTGACAAAAATAACAGTAAGTGTGGTGCAGGAAAATGTGCTGATGATAAAAAAGATGGAAAATCTGCAAAGTGTGGTGCAGGTAAGTGTGGTGGAGGAAAATAACCTTCGATAAATAACACTCCTAACTACTCCTATTCAGGAGGTTAAAAACCTCCTGTCTTCTAAACAAAAGGAACTATTATGCTTAATACAATACATGCTCTCTCAAAAAAAATTTTACAAAATTTTCAATCAATATCACTACTATTAGCCCGATTTATCGTAGCTTACGGCTTTTTGGAACCAGCTCTAATGAAGTGGAAAGATATAGGTGCTGTGGCTGAGTGGTTTGGTAGTATTGGAATACCTTTCCCAACACTCAATGCCTATATGGCTGCTTCAACAGAGCTTATTGGGGTTATACTATTGACGATAGGCTTTATGACTCGATTGATCTCTATTCCCCTGATGGTTATTATGGTTGTTGCGATTACGACAGTACATCTCTCCAATGGTTTTTCAGCAGGTGCTAATGGGTTTGAGATACCTCTTTATTATATGCTGTTTCTATTTATTTTTGCCTCTCATGGAGCGGGTAAATTCTCTTTGGATTATCATCTTTTTGAGAAGAATAAATAGTATTTAAATTTACATTTAAGCCCTTTTATATAAGAAAATGATATAACTTTTGATTCAAATTATAGAAGGATTTAAATATGCTCAAAAATATAATACTGGCTCTCTCTCTACTCTTGAGTAGTAGTTACTCAACTACACGAGAGTCAATAAAGGATAGTAATAATACTATCAAAGTAAAAACTCTCTCTGGAAAAAAATTGGTTATTTTTGTCAATAGTGCTAATTTGCAAAAGGCAGGTATGGGGCTAGGTATAGCTTTGAGTGGAGCTAAACAGGGTGCTAGTGTTACGATTGTTCTCGGTGCAGATGCTATTAAATATGCATTAAAAGATGGTGAACAGAATATATATTTTGCTAAAGAGCGAACTCCTAGACGCTTGTTGCAGGATGCTATCAAGAGTGGTGCTTCTGTTCAATTATGCTCTGCAAATACCGAAATAATGGGGCTTGATGAGGATGATTTTATACTAGGAACAAAGATTATTATCTCTACTGATATCTTTGCTAAAGTTTTTGAAGATGGGGTTCGAGTCATTAGTTTTTAAAAGAGTAAATTGAGAAAGAGTATCATTCTAATGTTCCAAAATGGATTAACAAGAGGAACGTATGTATAAAAAAGTTATTATTTCATCTATAACTTATCCTTTTATGATAAGTTATTAATATATTAAAGTATAAATAATTTAACAAATAGGAGACAGACCATGAGTGATATTTTTAATCCCAAAAAAGAGAAGTTTACTGACCCTTTAATTCAGGATATGGATGCCTATCGAGCTTTAGTGGCAGAGTTTGATACAGACTATGAGGGGACATGGGCAAAATTTGCTGATGAGAAGATTGATTGGTTTAAGCCTTATGACAGGGTTTTAGATGAGAGCAATGCACCTTTTTATAAGTGGTTTTCTGGTGGAGAGATGAATGTAGCACATCAGTGTGTTGATAGACATCTCGATACCAAGAAAAACAAAGCAGCGATTATCTTTGAGGGTGACAATGGTGATCATCAGACAATAACTTATCGTGAGTTGGCATATAAGGTTAACCGAACAGCCAATATGTTCAAAAATCAGTTTGATGTTAAAAAAGGTGATAGAGTAGTTATCTATATGCCTATGATTCCTGAGTCGGCTGTTGTGATGTTGGCTTGTGCCAAGATTGGTGCTATCCACTCTATTGTATTTGGTGGTTTTTCTGCTGAGGCCTTACGAGATAGAATCATCGATGCTGAGGCAAAACTGGTAGTAACAGCAGATGGAGCATATAGAAAAGGCAAACCTTATATGCTTAAATCCGTGGTAGACAAAGCACTAGAATCAGGATGTGAGTGTGTGAGCAAAGTTTGTGTTGTCGAGCGAAACGGTGAGGATATTCACTGGGAAGAGGGACGAGACTTTAGTTATGAGGAGTTGATAGAGGAGGAGTCTGCTATATGTGAGGCTGAACCTATGGAGAGTGAAGATCCTCTATTTTTACTCTATACTTCAGGTAGTACAGGTAAACCAAAAGGGGTACAGCACTCAAGTGCAGGATATATTCTTTGGGCTCAGATGACTATGGAGTGGGTATTTGATATTCAAGAGAATGATACCTATTGGTGTACAGCAGATATTGGTTGGATTACAGGACACACATATATTGTCTATGGACCTTTGGCTGCGGGAGCAACTACTGTGATGTTTGAGGGTGTTCCTACCTTCCCTGATGCTGGGCGATGTTGGAAAATGATTGAAGAGTATAAGATCAATCAGTTCTACACTGCACCAACAGCAATTAGACTTCTACATAAGATGGGTGAGAACGAACCTGATAAGTATGATCTAAGCTCTCTTAGAATCTTAGGAACAGTTGGTGAGCCGATCGATCCACCTGCATGGAAGTGGTACTATGAAAAAATCGGTGGTAATAACTGCTCTATTGTTGATACATATTGGCAGACAGAGACAGGAGGGCATGTGATCTCTCCTCTACCAGCAGCCACTCCTATACGACCTGCTTGTGCGACCTTCCCTCTACCTGGAATTGTAGCTGAGGTTATGGAGGAGGATGGTACGCCAACACCTATCGGTGAGAAAGGTTTTATGTGTATTACCAAGCCTTGGCCAAGTATGATTAGAACTATATGGAACGATCCTGATAGATTTGTCAAGTCCTATTTTGGTGATTGTAAAAAAGATGGAGAGCCTGTCTACTTCTCTGGTGATGGTGCAATGATCGATGATAAGGGATATATCACTATTACTGGACGAACCGATGATGTTATCAATGTCTCTGGACATAGAATGGGTACAGCAGAGGTAGAAGCAGCGATCAAAAAGCATGATAATGTAGCCTCTGTAGCTGTTGTTGGTAAACCTCATGAGATCAAAGGTGAGGGTATATTTGCTTATGTTGTTCTCAAATCAACACCTGTTTCACATAGAGATGAGACAGCGGGTGAATATGAGACGATGAAAGAGATCAACACTGTTATCAAGAGTGAGATTGGTGCGATTGCTCTTTGTGATGATATGGCGTTTGTTCCTGATCTGCCAAAGACTCGTTCAGGTAAGATTATGCGAAGAATTTTACGAAGTTTGGTCAAAGGTGAGAAGATCACTCAAGATACTTCAACACTCGAAGATCCAAGTATCGTTGGTGTGATAGAAGATATACTAAAATAATATTAGAGCTAGAGTTCTTATAAACTCTAGTCTCTCAAACTACTATTTATTAAATTATAACCCTTTTTACTCTAAAAAACCCTCATTATAATTTAATCATGATAAAATCATAATTCATGAAAAATTTAATTATTTTCTTATTCTTTACACTATTTATTGATGCTAAGAGTTTTTCAAATATAGAATTTAGGGGAGATGTTGATCTTGTCACTGGGGAGTTTGACAGAGCAACTTTACTAAAAGTATGTCATATTGAGTATCCACCTATCTATAAATTTTGGAAAAATAATCCGACCTTTGAGACTACACAGATAGAGTCATTTGTTGAAAACCTAACAAAATATACTCAGAGTATGGGCTATTATAAGGCTGAGATTAGCTCAAAGGTGACAGATGATACTATTATATTGAATATCAAAAAAAACAAACCCATTAAGATAAAATCGATTGCTATGGACAAAGAGTTTAAGCAATTTGCTCTTTTTAAGAGAAAAAAAAGATTTCGTACTACAGATTTTACTCAAACAAAGAAAAAAATTACTCGCTATCTTGAAGAGCATGGTTATCCCACTTATACGATGAAATCTAGGGCTTTAGTAGATCTGGATTTATACCAAGTGGATATTAACATCTCTATCAACAAGGGGGGAAAATACTATTTTGGTCAGACAGATGTTAATAATAGCTCAAAGATAGATCATGAGTTGATAACTGAGCAGATTATGTATGAAAAAGGTGATCTTTATGATATATCAAAATTGGAAGAGAGCTATGATAATATTTATAAACTAGGTGTATTTGAAAAAATCACAATGGAGGGGGATTTTAATAAAAGTAATAATGCTCCTATTGATATAGTTTTGGAAGAGGGAGAGACCAAGGAGGTTACTTCTCAACTGGGTTATGATACAGAAGAGGGAGCAAGGGGAGGAGTGGAGTATATCGATCACAATTTCTTTGGAAACCTCAGAGAGTTCAAAGCTGGTGCAAAGATAGCACAAAAAGGGCAGAGACTATATACTAGTCTTTATGATCCCAAGATAGTCCTGCCTTGGCTTGGAAAGTTGAGTTTTCGAAATGAGCTAAGCTATCAAAACTGGGAGTATGATGGGTATGATGAGGCATTGACAGTAGAGAGAGTTACTCTAGGTAGAGAGCAGTTTAATCTGGATCACTTTTTTGGCTTTCAGCTAGAGCGAAATAGAGTCACCTCTAGCAATGATGAGATACTCAGTGGTAGCTATCTGATAAACTCGCTCTTCTATCGACTAGTAATTGATGAGAGAGACTCTCTAATGGATGCAAAAAATGGTTACTACACCTCTCTCTATGTGGAGAAAGCTATGCGTGAACTATCCTCTGAGATTGACTATTTAAAGATCTTGGCAGAGGGGAGATATATTAAGGAGTTTGATACTATGGTTCTTGCCTCAAAAGTTAAGTTGGGCTGGTTGAGTCAAGAAACACCAGTTTTTAAACACTTTTTTGCAGGGGGAGCGATGAGCAATAGAGGTTATGAGTATAGAGATCTAGGTCCTCACTACAATGGTGATGCTCTTGGTGGGGTAGGTATGATAGATACCTCATTAGAGGGTCGATACTATCTAAGTGAAGCGTTTGCAGTGGTTGGTTTTATGGATGCTTCGACCATCTCTGAGGAGGTGGATAATTTTGATAGTGACTGGTATCGAAGTTATGGATTGGGGATGCGTTATCTCTCTGTAATTGGCCCGTTGAGACTTGATGTTGGTTTTCAAGAGGATGGTGACTTTGCACTACATCTTGGGATAGGACAGGTATTTTGAAAAGAGTACTACTTTTTCCCTACTCCCTTGCTCGTTGGGTAATTATCTCCATTATTTTTTTGGTGCTACTACTGATATTTTTTATCCAAACTCCATCAGTTGCTTTGGCTCTGCTATCTTCTCCTCTCAAAGAGCAGGGTGTATCTTATAGTAGTATAGAGGGTAGTTTGATCTCAGGTATCACTATACATGACCTTAACTATCAAGAGAAGGTCAAAGCCAAAGAGCTAGAGTTAAAAGTTGATTGGGAGAGGCTAGAGAAGAGGGTACTCTATATCGATAAGCTAAAACTAGAGGAGATAGAGGTAGATAGCGATTTTTTGGCTTCTCTGATAGATAGTAATAGCAGTGAGGACAACAGTAGTGATGGTAATCTATCTCTCCCTTTTGATCATGTTGTTATTAAAGATGCTGATATAAGTCTCAAAGATATAGTCTATGATAACTATAGAGTTAATCATATGAAACTAGAGGTTAATGATCTTCATACCGATATGAGAGAGAATCATCGAGGAGATATAAAACTTCTACTAGATAGCAATGTCACCAAGCTAAATCTAAATGCTTCTATACTCAATGAGTCAGTAAAGCTTCGAGCCAAAATAGAGCCAAATCGTGCATTTGTAAATCCATTTTTAGCCGATCAAAATGCAACCCTATTGAGTGATCCAATAGTTACGATAAAAGCTGATGGAGATATGGATCATATCAACTATCATCTCACTACACAAAGATTAGCAGTTAGACAAAATAGCTATGAGGTAGAGTCCAAAAAATTGGTGCTATTTGGTAGTTATGACCCTCCAAAAAAAGATCTCGATGCAACTATAAGCACAGAGCTAAAAGGGAGCATGGCTTATCTCAAATTAGATGGTGGAGTTGTGGTAAATTTGGATGATCTAAACCGTACTCTAAAGTATAAAATAGATACTACTATCAATCCAAAAAGAGAGTTTTTATCTGATCTCTTGGTAGATCAAAATGTAACTCTATTTGCATCTCCTATTGTCAAACTAAAGAGTAGTGGGACACTAGAGAAGCTAGATTATAATCTGTTACTCAAAAAGATAGATTTAAAACAGAACAAGTATAGCCTAAAGAGCGATGAACTACTACTTCATGGTAACTTTAGTGTCACCAAAAAAGATTTAACAGCTCTTCTAAAAACAGAGATAGTCTCAAATGTTGCAGAGCTAAAAGTAGATGTAGATACAACACTCAATCTTGATGATCTCAATAATACCCTACAGTTTAATCTCCTAGCAAATGTAACTCCAAACCGTGAATATGTCCTCTCTATGATACCCGATAAGACTCTATCTATAGAGAGAGTAGCTCCTATCAATATTAGAGCAAGTGGTCACCTCAGAGATACCAAGTTCAATATAGATATAGCAGGTCTAAAGGTAAAACGACCAGATATAGAGGCTGAGATCAAATCACTATCGATAGATGGAGAGGTTGATCCTCTAGGAGGTGATACCAAAGCTACTGTTATTACTGATTTTGATTCATCAGGAGGTAGAGGTCATATGGAGGATCATATTAGCCTAAACTTCAAAGATCTAAACTCCACACTAAAGTATCACAATACCTTAATTGTAGATTCTCATGCTGACTTTATAAATAAGTTTCTCAAAAATGAGCAGATGAAGATCCAAGGCTCTCCTCATCTAAGCTTGGAGCTAGATGGTACAATAGATAAATTGACTGTAAAGCTCAACTCTACAGCCTCTCTACTTACAGGAAAAGAGTTGTCTCATCTCAATATCTCTACCTCTCCTATCTCTTTGGATATAAAAAATGAGAGGGTAGAGGGGTCACTAAAGCTAAGAAGTAACTCCCAAAATATTAATTTGAATCTTGATAGCCGATTTGGAGGGGTCTATACTAAGCCAAAAGAGATGAAGATCGATGCCAATCTAAATCTTCAACGATTTAATGCCTTTGGTGTCAACTTGGATCCTATCTCTCCTATAGCTTTAAATATCAAAAATAGTCTACAGGGTGCATTCGTAGAGTTAGACTCTAAAAAGATACAACTCCAAGCCAAAAGTCCAGATTATGATCATATCTCGTTTGATCTAAGTAGTGCAGATCTACCTCTATATAAAATTATCGAGTTACCAAAAGAGTTAGATAAGAGAAAGATAGGGTTGAATCTAAAAGGCTCAGCCATAGTATCCAAACAGTTTTTTGATCTAAAAGGTAAAGTCTCTAGTAGTGGTTTAAGCATCAATATCAATGCCAAAAATGATAAGAGTGGATTGGATGTACGGATAAAAAACAAGCAGTTTTTAGTTATGGCAAAAGGGAATATAAAAACCAAAAATCTGAAAGCCAAGATTGATATAAGATCTCTAAAAGAGCTACAACTCGAATTAAATAAACTATATGAGTTCAAACCTGTAAAAGTAGATGGAGGGATAAGAGTAGATGCAAAAATAAAAGGAGAAGAGGTCTGGGCAAAAGTCAAATCGCCTAAACTAAAATTTGAAGGCTTTAATGTAGAGTCGATCGATTGGGATGCTCACTATGCCAATGATCTTATCACCCTCAACAAGCTAAGTCTAAAAACTACAGGATTCAAAGATAAAAAGCTAAACAAAAACTTTTATCTCAATAAAAAAGGGAAGATTCATCTAGGAGAGAGAAGAGATGTCTTGCTTGATCTTCATCCAAATATCTTAGTAACAGCCAATGGAGATGCTCAAAATCTTGATGCCAGAGTCAAGATCAAAAAGCTCTCACTAGGACATCCAGATTATGGAAGTCTCTCTCTAAATTGTGATATAAACTATATACAAAATGGACTAAAAAAGAGTATTATCGGTCTGATAGATATACGAAAGATGAAACTCTTCTATGAGGCAAAATTTTTGGATGCAGATTATGATCCTGATGTAGTAGTGATAGATAAAGATGATAAAAATAAAAAAGAGGGTTCAGATGGTGATTTCCTCCAAAATACCTTTATAGATCTAAAGATTAAAGCCTCTAGTGCCAACTATAGAACTCCCGATATTGATCTGATGTTTGATATAAATCTCAAAGCAGATAAGCAGTTTGGAAAAGAGCTATCTCTGCTTGGGAAAGTGGAAGAGATCAACGGACGCGTCGATCAAGTCCCAAAAAGATTTCAGGTCAAAAATTCAAATATTGTCTTCAAAGGTGGCAAGAAAATCAATCCACTACTAGATATAAATGTAGAGTACGAGCTTCCACAGGTACTTATAAAAATAGCTGTTGGGGGATATGCCACCCGTCCAAAGATCGACTTTACCTCTGAGCCTCCAATGCCAAAAAAAGATATAATGTCTTATCTGTTATTAGGAGTCTCCACTGCAAGTCTAAGTGAAGGAGAGGGATCTCTAGGACGCGAAGCAGAACTATTTATTCTCAATCAAGCTGCTAGAGATTTAGCCTACGAGATGGAGATGGATCGTGTCTTTATCAAAGATGATGGCACAGGAGAGGGGTATGCGATAGAGGTAGGAAAAAAGATAAGCAAAAAAAATATGTTTATTATCGAGAGTTCAAAAGAGGGTAATAGCTTTATTCTAGAACATGATGCCAAAAAGAATATCAAAATCAGAGTAGGTCAGCACCAAAAAGAGAGACCTTCTCAGAGTATTGATATATTTTTTAGGAAGAAATTTAAGTAGAAGAGGGGACTACTCATCAAAATATCTAGAGGTATCTATAGAGCTTTTGTCTCTATCTCTGATATCTCCTGATAGTTCACTATCCTTGACTGTTGTGATACTTGTAATATCATTGGCATCAGAACTCTCTGTTGAAACTCCTGCTACAATATGCTTTTCTGTCTCAATTTTACTATCTTTGATATTGAGAAGTTGAACTATATTTCCATCCTCTGTCTCTGTACCTAGGTTTAGAGTATCCCCTTCTATATCTTCTAAATCTCTATCATCTATATCTACATCTTCTATCTCTCTGACGACATACTGCTTTTGGATTTTGCTACTATCTTCCATCGCTTCTGTAAATTGACCTGTGGCAACAGCTTCTTTAAACTCTTCATTGCCTTTTACTTTCATATATTTTGCTGTTTTTGCCTCCCCTTTACTAGCTCTTGTCTGGGCAACTCCCTCTACAAAAGATCTATTGACTGCACCATGCATCTTGATGAAATTTTCATCTGCATCAGCATAGATTAAAAGTGTTGTTGCTACAAGTAGAGCAGATGGAACTCCTATGGTTTTGAGTAGTCTAGTTTTCATAATATTCTCCTTTAGTTTGAATTGATGTTTATTCCTATATTGCTATTTCTTATCTTGGCACTCTCTCCTACGACATCAATTTGGATGCTTTTATTTTGAGTAGTTCTTCTCTCTGTATCTTCATCTGATGTATCAAAATTCATCCTATCCAAAATAAACTCTGCCCCATTAAAATCCATGCTATCTTGTGTAAAAGTTGCACTTGGTATACGGCTCTTTTTATGATTTTGTTTAGGGTTATCTTTTAGCTTAAGCATATCTTTAAGTCTCTTACTGTTCTCTCTGGAAAAAGAGGGTACAAGATCATAAGGGGTAAGCCCTTGGGCATTTTGTATATGTTTGGATGCCCCATTTGCAAGGAGTAGCTCGACTATATCTGTATATTCATTTTTTGTAGCAATATGTAGTGCTGTATCACCATCGATATTTTTAATATCAAGATTCGTACCATTTTGAATAAGAAGTTTTGCAACTTTAAGGTGTCCATAGAAAATTGCATCTTGAAGGGCAGTACCATAATAGATACCCCCTTTGCGAGAGAGTTCTACATCTTTAAAAACTAAAAATTCAACTACATCATAGTTATTTAGCTCTACAGCATAGTGTAGTATAGTCTTATCATACTCATATAGTTGGTATGTTGGTACTTTTGTTAGAAATTTTTGTGTACTTTTGACTCCCCCATTTAGAGCAACAATAAGCTCTTGTTCTATCTTGGTAACATTGTTTTCTGCATAGAGATTAAAGGTATTCAATAGCAGAATAGATATGATAATGATTTTTTTTTTAAACATGATAAGCTCCTACTCTAGTTTTTAATAATATATTCAAATGTCTCTAAAGTAACTTGAATATATCATGTTTTGAACTCAATAGATTACTATTGAGTTCAAGATAAAAACTATCTTGCTTTTATCGCTGTTCCTACAGTTGAGCCAGATACTGTACTACCATCTACTACATTGATATTGAGGTTATCATTTGAGTTTACTGTACTATCTTGTGCATCTATATCTGTACCGATAGTTGAGTCATCTACTTTACTATCTGCTACTACATTGATGTTGAGGTTGTCGTTTGCATTTACTTCACTATCTTTTGCTTTTATCTTTGTTCCAACAGTTGAATTTCTAACTCTACTACCATCAGTTACTACATTGATATTGAGGTTGTCATTTGCATTTACTTCACTATCTTGTGCATCAATATTTGTACCAACAGTTGAATTCTCTACCTTACTATCTTCTACCACGTTGATGTTAAGGTTATCATTTGTATTTACTTCACTGTCTGCCATTACTGAAGTTGTTCCTAGAGCTAAGATTGCTGTTAATGCTAGTGCTATTTTTTTCATTTTGTAATCCTTTGATTTATTTAAGATAACCGTAGTATAACTTATCCAAGTGGCTCTAAAGTGGCTCTATCTCTTTTTATATTTAAGAAAAAATAGTATAATGTATTATTAATAAAAAATTAAGAAAGAAAAAGATGAGTCTGAAAAAGTTAAAAATATTTTTTACCAATAACCTTTTGATCATTACCGTTATCCTTCCTCTGATCATTATTCTCTTTTATGGTATCTCTCTATCTTTTATCCTAAAGTATAAACATGAAGTCTATACCAAGCAGGAGTTACGAAGGTATGAGTATGAACTAAAAAATAAACATAAAAATTTTCTAAGAGAAAAAGCGAACTACATTGAGTCTTTTATGGATTTTGTCTATAGTCGTGAAACTAATACCACTTCTCTATCCTTAGAGGGTATATTAAAATTTGTAGATAGTATCAAGAGATATGATAGTGGTTTTATTTTTATTTTTCACAAAAATGGAACAGTCATAAAACACCCCTGTACTCAAACATTAGTTAACCTTGTTCATAATAATAATCAAAAGAGTATTGTCTCAAAGTTAATGGAAGCGTCCAATAATCATGAGTTTGTCTACTACAATGGCACAAACTGTATTGATGACAACTATATACGAAAAATTGCATTTGTTCATCATATTAGAACGACTGATTTTTATATAGTTATTAGCAAAAATGAGAAGGATATACTCCACTCTATAGAGGAGAAGAAGCGAGTCTTGAGAGATAAACTAAATGATGAGTCCAATGAGAATATAAAGCTACTCTTTATCGTGAGTCTCATCTCTATCCTTGTCTCTATCCTATTTTCCAAAATTATAAATATACTGATAAAAGATTATGAGAGACAGATCAAAGAGAGTAATAGAGTGATGTTCTCTCAATCACGACTAGCCCAAGCTGGTGAACTGCTCAGTATGATCTCCCATCAGTGGAGGCAACCTATTAGTAAGATAGCCTCTATCTCCACCAATATGAGATTTAAGTTGATGATGGGCAAAGAGCTAAAGAGTGAACATATCGATAAGCAGTTGGAGGAGATAGAGGGTCATACAGAGTTTTTGTCTGAGATTATAGATGATTTTAGAGAGTTCTATAAGCCCAAAAAAAATAGAGTTCCTATATATATTTTACCTCTTATCGATAGATCACTTGACTTTTTGGATGGAAAGATCAAGAAAAAGAATATTGTTTTCAAAAAAGAGTTTGCAAAAGATGTCAAGGTCTCTATCTACTCCAATGAGTTTATACAGGTTGTGATAAATATCATACAAAATGCTATAGAGTTTTCCAAAAATGGGGCTACTATAGAGATCAAAACACAAATCAAAGATGATGAGTACACTATTATGATCAAAGATCAAGCAGGAGGTATCAGTGAAGAGAATATAGGGAAGATTTTTGATGCACATTTTTCTACAAAAACATCAAAAGAGTCAACAAATCTTGGGTTGGGTCTATATCTCTCCAAAGTGATTATAGAGAAACATTTTAGTGGAAAATTAGAGGTAACGAGTCAAGGAGAAAGCTCCACATTTACAATAAGGTTGGTACGATGATAGAAAAATACAAATTATTAAGAGATAAAACAGTTTTATATGTAGAGGATGATCTAAATCTTCAAACAAATGTCAAAGAGATGTTAAGTAATTTCTTTGATACCCTTTTAGTCGCCTCAGATGGAGATGAGGCTTATGATATTTATATCGAAAATCAGAACAAGATTGATATTATGATCACAGATATAAATATGCCAAATACAGATGGTATTACGCTTTGTAAATCTATTAGAGAGTATGACAAGAGACTACCTATCGTGATCATATCTGCCTATACCGATACAGATTATCTTTTGGACTCGATAGATCTAAATATAATTACTTATATTACCAAGCCATTTACTACTCAAAAAGTGTTGGCTCTGCTAGATAAGTTTTTGGACTACTTTAGACTAAATGATCATGTTGTTATCAATAACTCCATTGAGTTTGATTATGGAGGTGGTAGGCTAAAGATAGAGGATCAGACTATACAGCTAACAAAAAAAGAGACAATATTTTTTAAGCTTCTCTCCGAGCATTCTGTAGTGACTTATAATATGATGTATGAGTATATGTGGGACTATGACAAATCTCCAAGTCAAGATGCTGTCAAGTCCTTTATTCGAAAGTTAAAAAAGAAACTTCCTTCAAATTTATGTCAAAACAAAAAAGAGGTGGGCTACTTTTTAAAAGGATAAGTTTAAAATTTTCTTAAATTATATATTAATATAAAAATGTTATAATATTTTTATAAATAAGTAAGGAAAATTAGATGGATATTCTAAAAACTCTGTTGAAGTCAGCACTACTGTTGTCTCTACTCTCCTTCTCATCTTCTGCTCAGACATTTGAACAAAATGGAGTAAAAGATGGAAATATAAGGCTCTCTGTAAGTCTCTATACAGAACAGCCAGAAGATGAACCCAATAGTGCCAATTTTGATGCTTTGGTAGGTTATTTTGTGAGTAGTGATATAGAGACTATGATTAGTGTAGGTCTAGAGAAGATGAAAGGGGCTGATGAGTTCTATTATAGATTAACCCCAGGAGTAAACTACTATTTCTACAAAGCACCCATCTTTACTCCATATATCGGAGCTAGACTCTACTACTGGAATAGCTCTTATGAGTATATCAAAGAGAAAAAAGGGAGTAGCCTCTGTGTTGGGTCACATCTATTTGTCAATGAAAACGTGGCAATCACTCCTGAGTTTGGAGTCGATTTTATCGATTTTGATACCAATGATGGTACTTACTTCAGTACCTCTCTAACCTACTTCTTTTAAAGTGAGATCATAATGAAAAAAAATAGAATAAAGATATTTGCACTCTCTTTGTTGCCACTCCTATTTATAGGATGTGGCATGGATAAAAAAGATATAAATAATATTACTCAATTAGATGAAAACGAGACTGTCTCTTATGATACAGATGGCAAATATGACCTTAGTCAATATATACTCCCTCCTCAAAACCAAAGAAATATATATCAGATAAGCAAATATAACTACACCACTCCAGAGCGTGATGATACTCAAGCTCCATTGATGGTTATAGACAATGAGTATGTAGATTATATTATCGAAAATGGTACAACCAAAATCGGCTACACTACAGAGTATCAGGTAAGTGATATTGCTATCTATCGAAAAGAGTTTGTGGATGATAATTATGACAATAGATACTATGCTAGACATATAGATATTGGGGATTTTTACTATATCTATGAAAATGTAGATATAGACTCAACCTATAGCCAAAATGGATTTACAAAATGTAAAGCAGAGGAGCATCTTGATCAAATATCTGTTTTGGATAATAACTATACAGATATTTTGCATCTGAGTTGTGAAGGTAAGTTTAGAGAAGAGGTTATAGGTGATTTCTTTGAGATCAAAGAGTTTGTAGCCCACTACTACTATGCCAAGGGTATAGGTCAAGTTCAACTAAATTCAGTCAAGTGTGTAGATAGTCAATTCAATAATACCCCACATCAAAGCTGTATAGAGACAGATAGAAAATTAAAAGAGAATAGTTTATTTTAAGATATAAAGGATCAGTTATGAAAAAGAAATTAGTTATAGCCTCATTATCGGCATCAATATTAACACTGCTACTTATCGGATGTGGAGATGCAGGTGATGATGAAAAAGAGAAAAAAGAGTTTAGCGATTTGAGTAAAATAAGTATAAGTTTTAATCAATCATCCAGAATAGAACAGAGCCAAAATAGTAGAATCACTACTAACAAAATGTCAAGACATAAAGAAAAACAATCTTTTAGAAAGGTCTCTTCTAATAAGCTAGAGGAGTATGAGTGTCCTCTTGGAGGTAGCTACTCCTCAGAGACAGAAGATGGTGTGACTATAGAAAATAATGATCAGTGTATCTATACAGATACCGATACAGGTCTCAATGTATATGAGAATGGTAAAGTAGCATATTATGATAGTGGAAAAGTGATCTATGAGAACTACTTCTACTCCTCTGATACGAGTGAATCATACTATTTTGAAGGAACTGAAGAGGCATACTATACAGGCTGGACTACAGATTACTTTGTGATGGATTTTGCTCAAGAGGGCAATATTCAGGAGATGAAGCTTCATGGCTCTACTACAGACTACATCAAAGATGAGCCACTACAAGAGTTAACCTATACCAATTTTATAGTAAAATGGAACGAATCAGCCGATAGTTGGTATTATGAGGGTTCATATCTATTTAAAGTTCTCTGCTACAGTGAGCAGTACTCTCTACAGACAAAAGATGATGATTGGTTGGTAGAGAGCGGTGACTACTTTACAAAAGGTACAATAGATATTAATAATATCAGATACAGTTACCACGGTAGCAAAGTAACCCTATCTACACAAGATGAAGAGGGGACTTTTGAGCAAGATGCACTAGAACAGAAGATAGAAGATAATATCAAAGAAGAGGTAAACAAGTGTTCTATCTAAAAGGAGACTAGAGTGAAAAAATTCATAATCTCTTGGGGTATTATTATTTCCATATTAAGTGTCGCAGAGGGATCTCCTCTCGACATTCTGAAGAATATCCCATTCAAAAAACATAAATCAAGCAAGAGTCATAAATCATTCAAAAAGAAGAAAAAGCACCACTCCAAATCTTCAAAATATAAAAAAACAAAAAGAGATAAACATAAGGGGGCTCGTAAGAAATAGAGGTGCGTTTCTTGACGCACTTCTCTACCTATCTCTCAAATTCATCAAAGTCATTTTCCAAGAGGTAATATACTCACAAGGTTCTTTCAAGTCTAAATCTAACTCAAAATCCTCTTTGAGGTCTTTTATCTGTTTGGCTCGTTTAAATGAGTTTCTATTTATTCCTAATGTCTCTATCATCTCTTCAACATCTTGTTTCTCTTGCTCTGATAGATTAATATTGGGAAGAAACTTATTGATTTTATCATCAAATTCTAAATATTTAAAAGGGTCATACTCTTTGGCATCAGGTTTTAATATAGGGTTAATAGGTTTCGTCCCTTTTACACGACAATTAATATTGCTATTTGTCATAAAAAGATTATCCCAAAGATAAGCTTGTGTATCTTTTAGAGTACAGTCAAAATGTTCCAAATCTCCATTAACTAAGTCTTCATTCTCTAGTGATTTGATATATATTCCATCTTCCCAACAGCTCTCTTTTAATAGTTCTAAATCGCAAAGTTGCTCTTCAGTATAAGCACACAGACCATTTTGACAATAGAGGAGATTCATCTTTATATCTTTGATGTACTTATGTGAACTATAGTATTTTTTCTCTTCTTTTAACTTTTCCATCCATTTGAAATACTCTTTTGATAAAATTTTGCTCTTATCTATCTTTTTCATTAGTTCTGTAATCCTAATAGAGCAGACAATTTTTTAAACTTCTTAATTTTCTCCTCTCGTTTCGTTCCTTTTTCCATAGCTTTTATTTCTGATTTTAACATTCCATACTCCATAAGCTTTTTCTCTCGAAATGAAAAAGAGTCCTCTTTTAAATCAAAAATATCTACTAATATACTCGTCCAAGTCAACATCCGAGGGTCAAGTGTATAGTTATCTATATGATTGTCTCCCTCATAATACTTCTCTCTATAAATCTGATTATTTCTATCAAATTTTAGCTCTACTACTTCCCAAGGTTCAAAGCTAGAGGCAATCAGAGGGGAATGGGTAGCCATTATGAGCTGATTATTTTCTCCTACACCCATATATAAATCAGTTAATTCTCTTTGAATATCAGGGTAGAATGAGTTTTCTGGTTCGTCTATTAGGATGATACTATCTTTTGGATTGTAGCTTTTTAGAGGGATAAAAGTTGAGAGTAGATTTTTTGTTCCTGTGCTAATATTTTGATATTTAATAATTTCAGAATTTGATAAATCTTTAAAAGTTAAGGAAGTATAACTTCTTTGGTTCTTATCTATTTTAGTAAGTTGAAGATTAAGTTGGATTAAAACTTCATTTATTTTATCTGCAATCTGCTCTAAAATATTATTATTTTTACTTTCCCACTCTTTTATATCTTTTTGAAAATTCTTTTTTTCATAACTCTCTATATTCAATAGTTTATTAGATAGTTTATTCACATATTGTAATCGTTCATTGTCATAATTTTCTATTTTTCTATTTAAATGTTCCCAAACTGTATTATTTTCTTGTTTTAAAACATCTATATAGTAAAGTTTTTCATGTTGTTCTTTATTGATATTAATAACACCACCTAATGGACTTTGAAGTTCTATTTTCATAGTTTTATTATTTTGCATTTTACATTTAGCAAAAATAGAAGTATTCTCAGGAATAAAAGGGTTCATAAGTAAACTAACTATAATCTCCAACAAATTAGTCTTCCCCGTCCCACTCTGCCCAATAATACAAATTTTATCAAGAGGCTTACCCTCTTTTTCATGCCCTTTAGGATAGGTCAAATTCAAAGTTAAATCACTAAACTGCTTATAATTTTTGATTTCCAAATACTCTATTTTCATCTATTTTACCACCAAATACGATTTATTGTCAAATTATACCACACCTCGAACAATCATTTTTTTTCAACTTTCAAAAAAGCTCAATATCATTGTAGAGCAGAGATTTGGAGTTGAAATGTGTTCTGCCCTGAGACAGAACTGTAGTTATCACCGCTTTCGCTTTCGACCTATCGCATCATGGGATTGTTGGGGAACTGCTTCCCAAAATCCAATAGCCTCAATAGGACGGAGACCCTTATCCTACATAAACCTTTCGGTCACAACTATTATTCTTCTTCAAGCCCCAAAATCCAACGCTATCTATCTCGGCATATTTGAGCTAAAAAGCTACAGTTACCAATCTATTTTTCTCTTCTTTGGCATATCTCGTAGGGTGTAGTCCCTGACTACACCAACATAAAACCGTTTGGTTCAATTGGTGTAGTCGTTCAATTGGTGTAGTCGGGGACTACACCCTACCTTTAAAACAGACGTAGCCAAAGAAGCGACACACAACAGACTTTTGAAACTTGAAACCACT